>UMID01046160.1_pt1 | contig 19426 bp, 22 predicted proteins | sample 1965691 | NCBI WGS metagenome assembly UMID01 (sample SAMEA4836115, study PRJEB28245) | human gut metagenome | biome: gut microbiome; material: fecal sample | place: Denmark | collected 2008 | reverse complement strand
TTTTTCTACAAAGCATATAACCACATATTATTACACTTCATCAAAAAAACTTTCTCACCCTATATTGAAAAATCGTAACTGAATATCCGACATTCTATCCATCAATAGTTTCTCTTTAACAAATCTCCTCTTAGTACGGTATCCTGTTCCATCTGGTGTAAGTTTTACTACACTTATTATAACTTCAAAAGTAAACGCCCAAACTGCTTTCTTATTAAAAAAACTTAGAAGAGACATTCTCCTCTAAGCCTTTATACTTTATCATAGAATACTTTTTACTTTTATATTTCCTCATGGTCACGATGCTTTTTTCGCTTAAATCCTACCTTTTGAACACAGGATATTACATGTAAAGATTTTACCCCCACTAAAGACTCTTACCTCACCTCATAAACAACCTTCACAAAAACGCCTCTTTTGTTACATCTATATGTAAAGAACTATCTGCTTTTTTACATTTAAAACACGCTATACCAAATTGTAAAGATTTTACTTTCAAATTTATTTATAAAAAAAGCTGTAAGATTCCACTATTAGAATTCTTACAGCTTTCATTCTCATCATGTCACATCCCTAAATTATAATTATTTATCTTGTAACACTCACACAAAAATCTATGGGTTATTTTCGGGTTATTTCTTCCACACAAATACCTTCCAAGTATTGATTTTACTGACTTTTTAAGGAGTTCTTCAAAGAGTGCCGTGGCAAATAAATAAAATCTTGATTTTTCTCATATTTCCAGTATTTTCGGGCTTTTCAAGCCTTTTTACCTTTCTTCATTTTTCACTTATTCTGGCATATTTTGGCATATCTTTGCATATTTTTGTCATCAATTTTGGTAAAAACTTTGGTAAATTTCAAGTCTGTACCAAAGGCAAATCTGCCATTGGAAATCGACAGGTAAGAAATTGGGGATTAAGATAAATACTGGCATTCAGCCATTTTTCTCTCATTTTCATCAGGTCATTATGAATTAATTGCTTTTTGAAAATCTTCCTGTGCATCCTGAAATTTAACATGAGTATAGGTATTCATCGTAACACTGATATCCGAGTGTCCCATAATATACTGAAGCATCTTCGGATTCATTCCCGACTTAGCCATATTAGAACAAAATGTATGGCGACACACATGTGGTGTGATTGGCGGCATCTGAACCTTATATATGCTATTGTACTTTTCCCGAATATGCTGAAAATACTTTTCCCAATGTAATGCCACCATAGGCATATCATTCTTATCAAGGAATAAAAATCCTGTCATTCCATCAACCATCGGTTCAACTTTGGGATTGACCCTGTCCTTAAGTATTCTCTTGAAACAAGACACCACCTCATCAGACATTGGAACATATCTCTCGCCGCTTTCTGTCTTAGGCTTTCAATGATATACTGCATCTGACTTGTTCTCTGTAATTGATGATTTACCCGTATTCTTTTGTTTTTAAAATCCAAATCTGATTTTGTAAGCCCACAGAACTCTGATATACGAAGTCCTGTGTTAAAAAGGATAAATATTGCATCATAGTACTTGCAAAAATGTGCATCTTCTTTTATGAATCGTAGAAATTCCCTCTCCTGCTTTCTTGTGACAGCTTCTCTTCTCACACTATCATTCACAATCACATTGACTAATTCAAATCCAAATGGATTTTTGCGAATCAAGTCATCTTCTTCCGCCATCTGAAATGCCGGTCTTAATACTCCCCGGATAGTATGAATTGAACTATAACCTTTTCCATCTACCCTCTGAAGCTTGATCAACCAGGCTTTCGCATCCGATAATTTCACTTTGTCGATTCTTTTTTTGCCAAAATCATCTTTTTTCAGCAGATTAATTACCGTCTTATAACCAGCATAAGTACTCTGTCTGACCCCTATTTTAAGGCTTACATATTTCTCCACTAATTCAAGAACTGTAAGTCCTCCACCTCCTGGAACAAGTCCATTAAACATATCCTGTTCCAGTTGTTTTTCCTTTTCTCTTAAAGAAAGCTCCATTTTCTTTCCTTTAGATAATATGAAGTGACCCCACATTTGTAACAACGTGGATTTACCTGTATACTAGAGGTTGACAACAACAATGGTAACAGGGATTACCGCATACAAAAGGAGGCCACTTATATGTATAGAATAATCAAAATCGGCATGGATGTCCATAGTAAAAATTATACTTTATGTGCAATGGAACCCACAATCGGGGCGCAAGACCGGATTTTTGGAGAGGTACAGGTTGCCCCAGACTATAAAGAAGTCATCTGCTTTATTGAATCTCTGAAGATGAAACTTGGTTCCTATGATGATTATTTTATTGAATGCGGTTATGAGGCTGGCTGCCGCGGGTATACTCTTTACCATCAGCTCACAGGAGCCGGAATCAAATGTGTCATACTAGCACCGACTACCATGCTTACCCAGCAGGGAAAACGCATCAAAACGGATAAACGGGATGCCCGTTTGATTGCCCAGTGCCTGTGCTACGGTTGAATTGGATCCTTTTCAAAAACATGTCTTGTTCTTGTTTTGCGGAAAACGAACCGATCGAATTAAAGGGCTTGTTTGGGAAGGTGATGGATTTTTGCTTCTTTATAAAAGACTAAACATCGGTGGCTTTAGTTGGCCACGTACAAAGGAAGAGGCTATGGAGATTACACCAGAGCAGTTTCAAATGTTGATGCAGGGATTGTCGGTTGTTGCAAAACATCCGATCAAAGAACTGAAAGATCCGCCTAAAACCATGTAGCATTGTGCAATTCGTAGAAAATAAATTTTCTTTTTTTACACGAAAAAACGCTAGATACGATTTTAAAAATTAGTTATTCACAACCAGAATACAGATGTAGGAATTCTTTTTATGAAAAACATCTTTGGTATAAATGTTGTGGATAACAGTCATAAATATCTCAGAAATTTGAGATATTTGTCTTATACGATTATCATAAAACTCGCAACAGCTCACATCCACGAGAATTCCTTCGAGATTATTCCGGTATCTGTGTAACGGACGGATATCAGGTCTATCACACGATTGAAAAGGAACATGAGGATCTACGGATTGCAGGATGCTGGGTTCATGCTAGAAGGAAGTTCGATGAAGCACTCGCCGTAATTCCAAAAGCTCATCAGAATAAATCCGATGCTTTTCTGGTAATCAAACAGATCCAGGCGATATATCGAGAAGAAGGTAAGTTGAGTCAATTATCTTCTGAAGAAAGACTTATGCAGCGACAACTGGTTATAAAACCATTGGTTGATGCCTTGTTTGTGTACCTCAAAAAGATGGAACCAACAGTGCCAGCAAGCGGACAACTTCGGAAGGCCTATACATATATCTTAAACCAAGAAAAGTATTTACGTGTTTTTCTTGAAGATGGAGAAGTTCCGATTGATAATAATGCTAGTGAACGAGCAATCCGTGGATTTTGCATCGGTAAGAAAAACTGGCAGATGATTGATACAATCAACGGTGCTCATTCTTCAGCAATCATTTATAGCATTGCTGAAACAGCAAAGGCAAACAACTTAAAACCATATGATTATTTTTTGTATCTCTTAGAAGAGATTCCAAAACATATGGATGAAGAAGACCGTTCCTTCCTAGAAGATCTGTTACCATGGTCTCAAAAACTTCCGGAAGGAATTAGAAAACAATAGTAACTAGGAACCGCCTGACATGGCGGTTCTTAATTTTTTAAGGTACTCGCTTTTGAGCGTTTACATTTCTAGGGTGTATACCCTGGAAATGAAGCAAGAAAAGCCAGCATTACTGCCGGCTTTGTCTCGTTTATAATCATTCTTTAATTTCTGATAGTTCTTCCCAATCCTCACGATTTCCGCATCTTCTTAAATAGTCATGTCCACCATCTACTGCGACCGCACCACATTTACAAAATTTGAAGTCGTGAACTGAAGTACTTTCTATGATATCTCCGCATTTATTACATTTTATCTTGTTGAAGATTATCTTGTTCATGTCATACTCCTAATCTGCATCCATTAAAATCAGATCACACTCACAACTGAGTTTTTGTTTTTTACATAATGGACAAATTTCAATGTCACAATCTGGCATATGATATTCGCCTTGCTTGGTTCCACAATCATCACAATAATCACGATTAAAAACCGCATCAGAAGTATTATAAACAGAAGGTACAAAATCTCTTTCTTTACCAAATGCTATTCTCTCTACTTTCTTCCCCCTTCGAAGTGGTGAAATAAGAATGCTTTCCCCATCTTTCAAGTTCTTGCTTAATTTCATTCAAATCTTGTTTTCGAACTTCTTCACCCCTAAAAATAGTCCACTCGTTCAAAAAAAGAAAAAGTTCTTGATGCACACTTTGCAATTTTTGATTCGCCAAAGAAAAATCTTGTTTCAAAAAGAATTTATACCCTTTACAATATAAAGTATATAATTTTGCAAATTTGCTTTTCAAATCTTCCGTGTGGATTTCAACTGTACAATGAATAAACCGATTTCTATACACAAAGCATTTTTTAATAAAATCTTTTTCTTCTTTCGAAAAAGGGTTCATTGAAAAATTAGCCAGCCTATTCATTGCTGTTGAATATTTTACAGTTTTTTCCAATGAAAATGTTGGGGTATCAATATCCTCATATATCAATACTGGGTTAATCTGCTCAAGTCCGCATTTTAAAAGCAGTTCAAGCGCTTGGACAAGTGATACAAACGCAAGCTTCCATTTTGCTTTATTTTCCATCACAGATTTTTCCTTTACATGTGTTCCATATTCATCGGCCACATGAAACAATTCTAACGCATTTATTACATAATCCTGCGAATTTTCAATTAGGTTCATTTGTATTTGCATAAACTTTCATCCCTTCTATTTTGTATCGTCTTTAGCTTCTTTTCGATACAACTCCACGATTCTACGGATATCATCAAGCATTGGTCTAAAATTATCAAAACTGATTTTTTCATAATTCTTCATTATGTAATGAGAAAAAATATCTTTGTTAAAATATTTTTCTTTGTCTTTTTTCCCTGTTTTATCTAATTTTCGTCCATTTATCTCCATATCTTGTATTTCTTTATCAAACAGCATTTCAATATCCGTATATTCATAATCACTGACCAACGGGGTAACTACCATATACATATTATCTTGAATATGTAAAAGTCTATTCTCTTGCAATTTTTCCATCTGATCTTTTAACGACCATTTCCCCAAAAACTTGAACACAGGACTCTCCTTTACAGAAAGTTCATTATCGAACACGAGCATTACCGCATTAGTTGGTTTCCTCATGCTCATTTCCTTAAACATCTTCATATACTTTGGATATTTAGGATTACCTTTATCTCTGTAAAATTCCATAATATTATTTAATGTATCTGCACCATCCTCTTTTATATTCAGAAAATATTCAATACGCTTACTTCGCTTTAAGAAAGCCACTTTATATTCAAATTGACCTTGACCATTTTTACTAACAAGTTCAGGATAATCTTTCCACATTTTCTTCAATGCTGCTTTAAGATATATTACATCCGTTTTTCCTTCCGTTACAATCAATGGCTTTTCATTATCAAAAAAGAACTTATAAAACAAAAATTGACTAAACGTTTTTTCACGGCCTTTAAGATATTCAAATTGATGTCTTCCTGGTTCAAGTTTGTTATTGTATTTATCCAATTGATTAATGAACGAAAAACGACCTTCCAGTTGTTCTTTTGTTCCTTTTCTTTCACCGTCAATTGTATATTCACCTGTTCTATACAATTGATACGCCATGGCTCTTGTATCTTTATAATACGTTCTATCCACATTTAATTTTTTATTTACAACAATTCCGGTCACTTCTTGGTGCGAATCTTTATATTGTACTCTGGTTTTCTTATCATTGATTGAAAATCCTGCTCGATTAATCTCTTGTGTCAATTCTTCGAAGAACTGTTTTTCAAAATCCACAAATTTTTTGTCATTTGTAGAAAAGGATAAATCATCTGCATATCTTGTATAATCCAATTTATACTTCTTCGCCAGCCGCAATAATCTCATATCAAATATATTACAAATCATATTTGTAATAATTGGAGAACTCGGAGCTCCTTGTGGAAGTTTGCCTTCATAACATGCGATTTGAGCAATTGTAGTTGCCACCTCTTCTGAACACTGATAGTTTTTATTCTTCATGAAATATCCGCGTACTCGCCCAAAGTGAAAACTATCAAAAAAGTTTTCTAAATCAACATTTATAACAAAACGTTTATTTCTATGTATTTGAGCATTCGTAATAAAACTCTTTCCCTTTTCAAATGCGTGAGAAATATTAGAATTAAGTCCATTCTTTTTTGCAATTTCTTTCTCGTATTTATAAAGAGCTTCTGCTAAACTTTTTTGTATTTGTTTTAAATCTTTTTTAGGTGCATGAATCTGCCTAAAACCACCATTCTTTTTGGGAATCTTAAAAGATTCGTACAAATTTTCTATTTTTTTAACATATAATATATATGACAATTTTTTTCTTGGAACGCCAATATAATCTGCCAATTCATTTCTTGTTCGTATTTCTTTAATTTCTTCCATGATCAATCCTTATAAATAAAAAACGTGTGGTTACTCATTATGCGAAATGCCAACGTAACATAATACACATAGACACATAAAAGTTCGATAAGAGAGTATATCTCCCTACCATTTTAATCAACGCTTGCGAAACACAAGCACATAATCTAACCACACGTTATTATCTTTAGTTATCTCTAATTATTTTTTCTGTCATGTTATTCATATGATCTTCTCCTTTGACTAATTGATCAAGAGATATCTGAAATACATCGGACATTAAAATCAGCATTCCTATATCCGGCAGATTTTTACTATTCTCCCAATTTGAAACTGCCTGTCTGCTGACATTCAATTTGATTGCAAATTGTTCTTGTGTTAAATTTTCTTTTTTTCGAATATTTCTGATCTGGTCTCCAAACTCCATGTATTTCTTACCTCCTCGCCAATAGTCTATACTATGTCCGCACTTTTTCAAGAAAGTGCTGCTTGCCTCTTCGAAAAGCCGGCGCAAGCAGCTCTTGCACACGCCCTAAACACAGGTATCCAGCTTCTCCTTTATCTTCCGAAAATCCTCCTGCATCAGCGGAAGCTTCGTCTCATCCCGAAGCGCTGCCGAAGGATGAAATACTCCGGTCAGCCAGACTCCTTTCCGCTCCAGAAAAGTTCCATGCTCTCTCGTAATCCGATAATCCGGACGTATAATCCGCTGCGCAGCAATTCTTCCAAGACATACAATCATCTTAGGGCGCAGAAGGACCGTTTCGTATTTCAAATACGGTATACAAGATTCCTGCTCTTCCTGCTTGGGATCTCGATTGTTCGGCGGATGACATTTCACAATATTCGTAAGATAGATTTCCTCTCGCTTCATACCAATCTCGCTTAATAGCCGGTCAAACAATTCACCGGATCTTCCCGTAAATGGTATGCCATCACGATCTTCGTTCTTTCCCGGCGCTTCTGCAATAAAAAGGATAGGAGAACTCAAATTCCCCTTACCCATAACCGGATGATTTCTTGTCTTGCATAGTTCACATCTTGTACAATGATCCACAAACTCTTTTAACTCTTCATCTGTATACATACAACCCCTCCGAATCTCTCATTCCCTATATTATAGCTCTTTTTCCCATTTATTTCAGTACATAGTTGAGAACTTTTTCTACACATATTTAATGACTTTTCTCCGGTCTTGTTTTACAATAAAGCAAGAATATCTTCAACAAAGGAGGCTGCTTATGAAACCTACACTGACCTTTGAAAAAATGGAAATTTTACGCGGAGAATCTGGCTCTTTTTCTTCTCTTCCGGATCTTGGCGGCATGAAGATTCTTCAGAATCAACTCACCTTTCATCTAGGTGAAACAGAAGAGATATACGAAGGATACGGCACTCTTCCTTCCGCCTATCCCTATCGCCAATACAACACCTATAACCGCAAATTAAAACAAACGGACATAAATACTGCTGTTCTTGAAAATGATTATATTAAGGCTGTATTTTTACCGGAGCTTGGTGGACGCCTTTGGTCATTAACAGATAAAACAACAGGGAAAAACCTTCTCTATACAAATGATGTGATTCGCTTTAGTAATCTGTCTACAAGAAACGCATGGTTTAGCGGAGGCGTAGAATGGAATATGGGCATTATCGGACATTCACCTCTTTCCAATGAGCCCCTCTTCACTGCTTCCGGTACTACAGATTCCGGTGTCCCTTTTCTTCGGATGTACGAATACGAACGTATTCGTGAAGCAGAATATCAAATGGACTTCTGGCTGGAAGAAGGCAGCCACACTTTGAATTGTCGGATGCGAATTGTCAATCACACAGATCAAGTGATTCCTATGTATTGGTGGAGTAATATGGCGGTTCCCGAATATTCTTCCGGACAGATTATCGTACCTGCTGCCACTGCCTACACCTGCAAAAATCACGAAGTTTATAAAGTAAATGTCCCTGAAGTCGATGGAAATAATATTTTCCATTATGAATCTATTCCGGATCAAACTGACTATTTCTTTGACATTCCCTGCGAATGTCCAAAGTACATTGCAAATGTAAATGCCGATGGCTATGGTCTTCTTCAGACTTCCACGCAGAGACTTCGCGCAAGGAAACTATTTTCGTGGGGACATAATGAAGGCTCTAACCGCTGGCAACATTTTCTCACAGAAGACACCGGCTCCTATCTTGAAATACAAGCAGGTCTTGGCAAGACACAATACGGGTGTCTTCCTATGGCTCCACATACTGCGTGGGAATGGCTGGAACAATACGGACCTGTCCAGCTTCCACAGACCAATTCCTCTCAAGAGGCCTGCCACTATATCGAACAGCATTTCGCATCGGAAGAATTAGAGCATCTCCTTCGGACTTCCGCATCGTTTGCACACCAAAAAGCGGCTATCGTCTCTTCAGGAAGTGCTTATGGCGCTATGCGTAATCTGGAAGCAAAGGTGTCACCCAAGAAAAAACCACTGTCTGCGCATCTGGATTTTGGAACCTGTCCTGAAAATGAATGGACGCACCTGCTAACAAAAGGTAATTTTGTCACCGCAGATCCTGCCCAGATTCCCAGTGATTTTCAATGTAACGCAATCTACTACGAGCATTTAAAAAAATCCATCAAAACAACGGATTCTGAAAACTGGTATGCACACTATCACTTAGGTCTGATGCACTGGTTCTATGGAAAATACAAAAAAGCAAGAAAAGCGCTTAAGCGTTCTATTGCACTTCAGCCCTCAGCGTGGGCATATCACGCATTGGCTGTACTTGCATTCCCGGATAAAGAGAAATGTGTATCTTACATCCGAAAAGGACTTGTACTCTGTGACTACGATCTTTCTTATGTAAAAGAAGCCTTTCGCATCTTTATTTCCGCAGAAGCATTTTCCGAGCTTCTCGACTGCTACAGTCGCCTGCCGGAAAAGACACAGACAGAAAGTCGTATCCATTTCTGTTATCTGACCGCCCTTTCAAAAACCGGACAGTACAAAAAGGGATATGATATTCTCATTCATGAACCGGATTATGTATTAGACGATATCCGAGAAGGGGAAGACAGTATCAGCGCCTTATACAGCGCTCTTTACGAAGGTGTTTTTGGAGAAGCTCCGAAAGAGATCCCTGCTCATTGGAATTTTAATTCTTTTATCTAAAATCCAAAACAGCAAAAGAAAAAGTCTGAACCAAAATGTTTCAGACTTTTTTACCAGGGGATGAGGGAATCGAACCCCCGCCAAAGGTTTTGGAGACCCCTATCATACCACTTGACCAATCCCCTATATGTACTTGTCGCACTAGATATTTATACCACACATATAGGAGTTTTGTCAATGTATATTTCATGTTTTATTATATTTTATTTCATTATTTTATTTCATTTTATTTCATTTTTTTATATTTCTACATCTTTTTAAACACTGAGAGCAACACTTTTCCAAGTGCAAGGACTAAAACGGCTGCCGCAATGGCCTCCGGAATACCGGATGCGGTTATAGTTCCCATAATAAATCCCCATACTGCTGTGATTCCAACTTCTCTTGCTTGTGCATATTCTTTTGCAAACAGAACATAGATACTGCCCATCACTGCGATTGTATTTACCATAGAGCCCACAAAGCCTACAATTGGCAGGGCTATTACCTGATTTACTTTCACCTTTTCCAATAATTTCCACAGCCATCCTGCTGCTACACCGATCAAGATTCTACAGCCTACAGATACCCAAATTGCTTTGATTGCCCCGAAAATACCTGTTGTACTCATAAATGGTGAAAATGCAAAGGACAATAAAGTAGGTGCCATCGTATTGCTGATCAACGAACAGATTCCAAACACTGCCCCTAAGATTGCTCCGGCTGACGGACCAAGTAAAATTGCTCCAATGATGACGGGAATATGTACAGTTGTCGCCTTAATGATCGGAAGCTGTATCATGCCAAGCGGCGTATTCGCCAGTACAATAATGATTGCCCCCATAAGTGCAACACTGACCATCCAACGAGTGTCATGTTTCTTTGTTTTCATTATTCAATTCCTCCTTGTTATCATTCCTGCCTTATGCAGGATACAATACAATTACGAAGGTATTATAGCATTGCCTTTTTCCTATAACAAGTACTATTTCACATACAATCCTTGTATTTGCAGGCTTTCCTCCTTGCAAGATAAATAGAAACAAGCTATAGTTTAAGAGAATCATCAAAATCTGACACATCAAGTGATCATTATTATAAAAAGAAAGGATTTCTTCATATGTTAAAAGGAAAAACAATTCTCCTAGGTGTTACCGGAGGCATTGCAGCATACAAAAGCGCATCTCTTGCAAGCCTTCTTGTAAAATCAGGAGCACAGGTTCACGTTCTCATGACTGAAAATGCTAAAAATTTTATCAATCCGATTACATTTGAAACACTCACCGGACACAAATGTATTTCCGATACCTTTGACAGAGGGTTTGAATTTCAAGTAGAGCATGTCTCTCTTGCCAAACAGGCGGACGCATTTATCATTGCTCCGGCAACTGCCAATGTGATCGCTAAAATTGCACACGGAATTGCCGATGATATGCTGACCACTACCTTTCTAGCCTGTAAATCGCCTAAGCTCATTGCTCCGGCTATGAATACTGCAATGTACGAAAATCCGGTTACCAGGGACAATCTTTCATTACTTGCCAAATACGGTATGGAAGTCATTACCCCAGACAGTGGACGTCTTGCCTGCGGAGATACCGGCGCCGGAAAAATGCCGGAACCAGAAGTCTTACTTCAATATATTTACAAATGCTGCGCCTTTCCAAAGGATATGGAAGGACTGAATGTCTTGATTACCGCCGGTCCCACGCAGGAGGCCATTGATCCTGTCAGATATATTACCAACCATTCTTCTGGAAAAATGGGCTACAGCCTTGCAAAAGCCTGCATGCTAAGAGGCGCCAATGTAACACTGATTACAGGAAAGACCTCTCTTACCCCGCCTATGTTTGTAAATACTATCCCTGTCATTTCTGCAAAAGACATGTATGAGGCTGTCACATCACGCAGTCAGGATATGGATATCATCATTAAAGCTGCTGCCGTTGCTGATTACCGACCAGCTTCTGTTTCTGATGAAAAAATGAAAAAATCGGATCAAGACCTTTCCATTGCTTTGGAGCGGACCGACGATATTTTACAATATCTGGGAACCCACAAACCGGAGCATCAATTTCTCTGCGGCTTCTCTATGGAAACACAAAACATGCTGGAGAATTCCAGAAAGAAACTTAAGAAAAAGCATTTAGATATGATTGTTGCCAACAATCTAAAAGAAAAAGGTGCCGGTTTTGAAGGCGATACCAATATTGTGACTATGATCACTCCGGATTCCGTAACAGAATTAGAACTCATGAGCAAAGACGAAGTAGCCTTCCGACTGATCGATCAGATCTTAACTCTCAGAAACAAGTAAAATCTCCTCCGGATTGTTTGTTTTATAGCAAACTTTGAATGAAAGAGTTTTTAATATTTCAATTTTATTTGTTAGATTCGCAAAATATTCAATTTTTACTTGTAAATTTGCAGGAAGCCATTGACGAAATTTCAAAATATGATAAAATAGTAAAAGTCGAATATTATAGTAAACGGAGGGCATAACATTGACACCATATAAAGAACTAACAAAAGAAGAACTTTTAGAAATAAAATCTGATCTTGACGCTCAATTTAACGCAGTAAAGGCAAAAGGTTTAAAACTTGATATGTCCAGAGGAAAACCGTCTACCGAACAGCTGAATTTATCCATGGAAATGATGGATGTTTTAAAAAGTGACTCTAATCTTGTATGTGAAGAGGGGGTTGACTGTAGAAACTACGGTGTATTAGACGGTATCAAGGAGGCCAAACAGCTTCTTGCTGATATGATGGAAGTCCCAAAAGACAATATTGTTATTTTCGGAAATTCCAGTTTGAATGTCATGTACGATACCATTGCTCGTTCTATGACTCATGGTGTTATGGGAAGTACTCCGTGGTGTAAATTAGATAAAGTGAAATTTTTATGTCCGGTTCCGGGCTATGACAGACATTTTGCTATCACAGAATATTTTGGAATTGAGATGATCAACATTCCAATGACACCAACAGGTCCTGACATGGATCTGGTAGAGCAGTATGTCAATAACGATCCTGCTGTAAAAGGAATCTGGTGCGTTCCTAAATATTCTAATCCTCAGGGCATCACTTATTCTGACGAAACGGTTCACCGTTTTGCCAAATTAAACCCTGCTGCCGAAGATTTCCGTATTTTCTGGGATAATGCATATGGAATCCACCATTTATATGAAGATAAGCAAGATTATCTTCTTGAGATTCTTATGGAATGTAAGAAAGAGGGCCATCCTGATATGGTTTACAAATTTTCTTCTACTTCCAAAATCAGCTTCCCGGGCTCCGGTATCGGTGCAATCGCTGCTTCTGATGCCAACCTCGCTGATATCCGTAAGCAGATGCGTATCCAGACAATCGGACATGACAAGTTAAATCAGTTACGCCATGCAAGATATTTTAAAACGATCCACGGTATGGTAGAACACATGAAGAGACATGCCGACATTCTTCGTCCGAAATTTGATATCGTCTTAGATACATTAGAAAAAGAACTTGGAGGACTTGAGATCGGAAGCTGGCTTGCTCCACGCGGAGGATACTTCATTTCCTTTGACTCCTTAGATGGCTGTGCAAAAGCAATTGTTGAAAAAGCAAAAGAAGCTGGTCTTGTTATGACAGATGCCGGAGCGACCTTCCCATACGGAAAAGATCCTCATGACAGTAACATTCGTATTGCACCATCCTATCCTACTGTTGAAGAGTTAAAAACAGCAGTTGAAATCTTCACCTTAAGCGTAAAATTAGTAAGTATCGATAAAATCTTGTCAGATATGCTTGGTATATAATTAACAAGGGACGTAGCAAAGTTAAACTTTGCTACGTCCCTTGTTAATTTTTCATCATTGAATCACAATCTCTACTCTCGTCCCTTTTCCCGCCTCACTATGAATATGAAACTGCATTTTCTCCTCGAAAAAAAGTTTCAATCGATGATAACAATTATAAATACCAATATGCTCTACCACCGTCTCCCGTTCTTTCTTCTTCAACTTCTCTTTAATATTTGCAAGCATTTCTTCTGTAATTCCGATTCCATTATCCTCTACTTTAATCATGACAACATTTTCTTTCTTTCTACAAATTACCGATATGCTTCCACCTTCCACTTTCTGTAAAATTCCGTGCTCAATGGAATTTTCCACTAAGGGCTGAAGTGAAAAAAATGGAATCGAAAATGTTTTCAATGTTTCATCACAAAACACTTCATACTGTATCCTTGATCCAAAACGTATTTTTTGAATAGATAAATATTTTTCTATATAATCCAGTTCCTGCTCAATCGTAACATACGTCTTTAAATTTCTTAAATTATACCGCATCATTCCGGCAAACGAATTCAACATTTTCTCAGCTTTATCATATTGCTCTAACGCCACCATTCTAGATGCTGAATTAATTACATTAAAAATAAAATGTGGCGTCACTTGCTTCTGGAGCATATTTAATTGTGCATCCTTTAACTGATTTTCCAGTTCTGCCTGTTTTTTCTCATAGAGCAAAAACTTTTCCTGCGCCTGCCTATATGCAAAATTTTGCAAAATGTAATTAGAAATATTGGCCAGTGCAGTAGCCACTGCTTCAATCTGCTGAGGTGTCAATGTTTTAATCTTCTTATAATATTCCGCCAACTTTTCATCAGACAACCATTCTGATACATTTGAATGGAAGTCTTGAGGATAATACCCCTCTTCTGAGCAAAACACCTGTCCGGCTGTCACTGCTCCGGCATAACATCCGTCACAGATCAGCGGAATCTCGATATTAACTAGCCCTGCATGGCAAATATAAATACTTGGTTTCTGCGTTTTTAATGCAATATTTACTGCCTGACAATTGGATCTGGCACAGCACTTTGCCCCTTCTTCTGTACAGTTTATCTGTTTACAAAAATCGGTAAAATTGCTTCCCTCACCGATATGATTTCCTTCTTTATCGATAAAAACAACTCCAAAACCTGTTGCATATGCAAATGACTCCTGGATTTCCTGCTGAAATTCTTCGGTAACAATATCTTTCAGATCCATATTATTTCTCACTTCCTTTTTTGTACTCCATAGGTGACTTTCCAACTAGATTCTTAAATACTCTATTAAAATGAGAAATATTGATAAACCCGCAATCAATTGCAATCTCTTGTATGCTTTGTTCTGTTTTCAGCAGTAATCGTTTTGCGTTTTCAATTCTCTTTTTATTAATATAATTACAAAGTGTACACCCCATTTCTTGATGAAACATACGAGAAAGGTAAGTTGGACTGAAATGTGCAATATCAGCTAACACTTTTAGTGAAATAGCTTCTTTATAATGTGCTTCAATATAAGCAATCACGCAATCCAAATTCTGATTTCCGATTTTTTCTTCTCTATATTCCTTCTTCTTCTTTTTCAAGCAATTTTTGATCGTATCTATAATAATTTCTTCTGAAGCAGGCTTCAATAAGTACGCATCTAACTGATACTCAATGGCTTTTCTTGCAAACTCAAATTCTGCAAATGCTGTATTTAAAATAACACATGTATCAGGAAATCTTTTTTTGACCTCCTCTGCCGCTTCAAGTCCACTCTTTCCGGGCATACAAATATCTAAAATAACCGCATCCGGCTTTGTTTCTTCTGCTAATCTTAAGACATCTTCGCCATTAGAAGCTATTCCTGTAATCTGAAATTCTTCAGAGTGTTTTTGAAACATTTTATGTAAATATTCAATCTCTATAACCTCATCATCCGCAATAATCACTTTGAACATACAGTCACCTACCTTATCCACTTTATCATAATATTAACATAGGTGTTTGTCATAAAGCAAAGTAAATGAAAGCAATTTTAACAAAGAACTTCACAAAATCAACATACTCCGTTATTTTTTTGTCATATAATTTGTCATGGTTATCAGTCATTCTATTATCTATAGACATTCTCTATGTAGGTATTTATAATACAAACAATTCATATCTTAAATTATTATTACAAGAGGAGGTATCTTTTATGAGAGTAAACAATCGCTATGTGTCATTTTACTACGAAAATGACAACGACATGGGAGCAATCGAAATTGACCCTAAGAAAACAGCGCTATTAGTTGTTGATATGCAGCATGTTTTCATTACCAGACCAGCTCTGGAAAATCCAACACCGGAAGAACTGGCAGAAGCAGAAAGATGGGAGCCATTCTTCTCCAAAATTGATTCTGTTGTCGTTCCAAACAACCAGAGATTATTGCAGGCATTTCGTGAGCGGAATATGAATGTATGCTTTGCAAAAATCCAGTGCCAGAAAAAGGATGGAAGTGATCGTTCTTTAGACCAGAAAGCAACCGGCTACAATGAGCTTCTTCTTCCTCCCGGAACACCATCCGCTGAGATTGTACCGGAATTAAAACCAATGGAGGATGAAATCGTTGTTACAAAAACTACTGACAGTGTTTTAGCAGGAACCAGCCTTAGACTATGGCTTAATAACATGGGAATTGACACCGTTGTCGTTACCGGTGTTTTGACAGATCAATGTGTATCCGGAACTGTACGCAGCCTTGCAGATGAAAGCTTTAAAGTATGGCTGATCGAAGATGCCTGCATGGCTTCTACACAGAGAATTCAAGACAATGAATTAGAAATTTTAAATAATATTTATTGTCATGTTATCAACACAGACGAATTAATTGAGGCATTATCATAATATACTTATAAAAAGGAGGGGGTACTATGTCGGAACCTAAATTAAAACGTAATCTTAGTTTTGTATCTATGGTTGCTCTTGCATCCGGAGCTGTTATCGGTGGCTGGCTTGCAGAAGCACCTTACTGGTTTTCTGTAACAGGTGCAGGTGCTGCCATCATTTTCCCATTGCTTGCTATACTTCTGATTCCAATCGGACTTACATTCTCAGAATTAACAGCAATGCTTCCATTTGCCTCTGCTGTTGATATCTGGACAACAAGTGCCTTTGGTCACAAAGCCGGATGGGCAGCCCAATGGATGATGTTTCTTGTGCAAGTAGTGGAACCACCTATGATGGCATTTATTTTTATTACTGCAATTAGCTACTTCGTGCCAATCCCTGAAGGAAGTTCTGTATATGTTGCGATCGCTATTGTTGTTCTTTGGTACATTATTTCTAACTTTAATATTGGAATCACGGGAAAACTTGCTAATATTTTCTTCTTTACCATGATTATCGGCTCTTTGATCGTAAGCTGTTCTCTGTTTTTCAGCGGACACTGGTCAGCATCAAATATCGTAGCTGACGGCGGATTATTCCCGAAGGGATTTCATGGTGTATTCATTGCAATGGCTGTCTTTTCACTGAAATTTATTGGATTCGAAATGACACCTACTATGATTGAGGAAACGAACTTCCCTGTTTCCAAAATGTGGAAAGTCATCTTATCCGCACTATTTGTTCCTGCAATCTTATACTTCATCGTTGTTATGGCTATCGGTGGTATGGGTTCATGGACAATGATTCAAGAAATGGGTATGCCGGAACCTGAGTTTATTAAAATGTATTCAATGCCTCAGATTATTGCGATCATAGCGATTGTAGCCGGAATTCTCCATGCATTGACTACTTTAATGGGATTTTGGACTTCATCTGCACGTGTACTTTATGGCGCCGGCCAATTAAACCAATTGCCTAAAGTATTTACAAAATTAAATTCCAAAGGTCAGCCTGTTGCTGCTAACACAGTTGTATTAATCTTTACTATTTTCTTCTGTATCTTTAGTGGCGATAACTGGGTTCAGTACATTTATGCTGTATCCTGTGTTGCTGCAGGCCTTGTATATTTTGCCTGCTGTCTGGACGCTATGGTACTGCGTAAGAAACACCCGGAATGGAAACGTCCATATAAAGCACCAGGTGGAAATCTCCTGTTTATCGCTGGTATGGTAATTTCCGTATGGATCATTATCGGCTCTTGTATGGAACTAAACTTAGGCGGTTACATATCTTTAATTGCTTACTGTGTGATCGGTCTTGTGATGTTCTTGTTAGTTGGTCATAAAACAAAAGATGGTAAACATGAATATGTCACACTTACACCTGATGACATCGGAAAAGATTATTAATAAGCCAGAGAAATTTTTATTTCTAAATATGGAATGATTTTAGGGCAGCGCCAAACTTATTTAAGTCGACGCTGCCCTATTTAAAAATCGAAATTTCCCAGCACTATCTAGAAACACACTCCCTTATTTTCCCATATAATGATATACATTCTTTTTCTTCCAAAAGAAGCCCACGGATATAAATACTGTCAGACATTCTGCTACCGGAACCGCCAGCCATACACCATTGTCACCTAAAACTTTCGGAAGCAACAAAATACATACAACCAAGAACGCAAAGGTTCGTAAAAATGAAATGATTGCTGAAACTTTTCCATCAGAAAATGCTGTGAACATAGAAGATGCAAATATGTTTACTCCGGCAAATAGGTAATTAAACGAAAAAAGGAAAAATCCTCTCACTGCTATTGCAAATGTTTCAGTGTGACGTGGCGTAAAAATTGCAACGATTAAATCTGAACCGGCCAATGCTATTACTGTAATGATCATAGATGAAATAACAATAAATAACACACAGATTTTATAGATTCTCTTTAATAACTTTGTGTTTTTCCTTCCATAGTTGAAACTGAACACCGGAGCTACTCCCATGGAGAACCCCATATATAGAGCATTAAACAGAAATTGCCCGTATAATACAATTGTAATAGCGGCAACCCCTTTCTCTCCCATCAAGTCCAGCATAATAATATTAAATAGATACGTAACCACTGCGTTCGACAGATTCGTGACCATTTCCGAAGAGCCATTAAAACAACTGTCATTTAACACCTTCATATCGAATGCAGGTTTCACAAAATGAAGATCGTTCTTCATAAAAAAGAAATAGAAGAGGCCAATTACTGCAGGTATCATTTGTCCCAAACCAGTTGCTAACGCAGCGCCTGCAATCCCCATATGCAATGGCCCCATAAATACATAGTCTAAAACTGCATTCGTAATCCCTCCGCAAATCGTTACCGCAAGCCCCATATGTGGTTTCCCTGCTGTAACAAAGAACGTTTGAAACAACATTTGCAGCATACATGCCGGCGCAAAATAAAGGGAAATGCTAAGATATGTCACACATTCTTCCTCAATTAACGGCGTAGAGCCCAGCATACGTACAATCGGCGTAATTGCTATATTTCCTAATATTAATACTGCTATTCCAAACAGGACGCCGATGAAAACGATCATAGAAAAATTTCTTCTGGCTTCTTCGGATTTATCTTCCCCGAATTTCTTGGCGATTACAGCGCTTCCTCCCGATGCTAACATAATTCCTACAGCAATTAATACATTTAAAACAGGAAATACAATATTAATAGCTGACAAAGCTTCACTTCCAACCAATCTAGACACAAATATACCGTCTATAATCGTATATAGTGACATAAATACCATCATAATCATAGATGGTAATGCAAATTTCAATAACGAAAATAATTTAAAATCCTGACTGATTGAATTACTCATAATTTCCATCCTCATTTTATTGCATATGCAACTTTATACTATCACATGTAAAATAACAATATTTTTGCCCAAGTTATTACATAATATCATCACAACAAATAACTGTCAACAAATATTTAGACACAAAAAAACAACCAGCTTTGTACTGATTGTTCTTAATTATGTACCTTCAAAACTGCATACAAGAAATATCATCCTTTTACCTAT
>UMID01029533.1_pt1 | contig 20085 bp, 9 predicted proteins | sample 1965691 | NCBI WGS metagenome assembly UMID01 (sample SAMEA4836115, study PRJEB28245) | human gut metagenome | biome: gut microbiome; material: fecal sample | place: Denmark | collected 2008 | reverse complement strand
CAAGGGATTTCTGGGCAATATGACGGGAAATTTGCAAGCAGATGGCGTGCAAAGTCGCCAGACGCTCTTTGTGCGGTATTGCCTAAAATCAAAATATCACAAAAACCCCCTGCCCTTGCAGCCATTGCCGCGAGGACAGGGGGTTGATTTTCTTTCAGAGAGGGTTCAGAACAGGTTGGTTTTTATCCCTTTTTCTTTGCCCAGAATGCGATGCCGCCGCTGATTGCCAGCACTGCGAACACACCGTAGATTTCCATATCGCCGGTCTTGGGAGAAGCGTTTTTCCCCTTTGTGCCGGACGTGCTTCCGCTGCCGGAAGATGACTGCCCAGCGGTTACAGAACCGCCTGCATCATTCGCAAATGTCACCGCGGTGGTAGTTGTCAGCGTGGTCGTACCTGTGGCAACCTCCGCCGTAGTTCCCTCTACAGCAGCCGTCAGATTCGTCAGCGTAAATGTCACAGTAATTTGATTGGTTTCCAGTTCCGACTGCAACGGGGTAAACGTGCCGACAAAGCCGGTAATTGCACCGGCAGCGTATCCCATATCCGTTTTGGACACCCTAAGCAGTCCGTCACCGTCCCGCAGCTTGGCTCCGGTTTCTGTGCCGTTCAGCTGTACCGAATCAATGGTCAGCGTCGTACTGCTGTCGCCCAGCGGCGTGGGATCGATATTGTCAACTACCAGCGTAAGCGTATCCGTTTCCTGCACGGCAGCCACATCACACGAAAGCGTGTTCTGCCCGTCCGTAAAGAGGTTGAGCGTAGAGCTGACGGTGTTCCCATTCAGCTGCAAGTATGCCACGCCCACCTGCTTCGCACCGATCACAGGCGTTTTCGCCTCACAGTGCATCGGCAACATGACCGCCGACACCGCAGCTGCACATGCCAGTGTCCCTGCCAGCAGCCCGCATCTTTTTCGATTCTTTCTTAACATATTTTTCTTTCCCAAAAATTTTTCGCACCCAAATTACCGGATCAGCATTTCCTTTTACTGCTCCGATGTGTGTAATTTTCAAGCTTCGTAGAAAGCAGTCTTTCTTTCCAGCACCTTCTTGCCGATCGGCGAGCTGATCGGAGCCACCACGCAGGAACCATACTTGTTGATTGCCTTTGCCACGTGGTCAGCGATCTCACGGACATTGTTTTCGTTTTCCAGTTCCAGAACTACCACGAAACCGTCTGTGTTGTTCGCCTTGACACCATCGATGTATGCTTTCTTGACATCTGCATTTTCTGCAAAGTATGCTTTCAGGTCGTCTTCCATGCCCTCCGGAGTGGAGTCAATATCCCGCATTGCCAGACGCGGCTGAATGTTCATTGCCTGCTCCTTGCTGAATGCCAGCCCCATGGTGAACGGATCGAGCACGATGCCGGCAGCTGTGCTCTTGGGATCAGACAGCATTGCCACATAGTTTGCCATGCTCATAGGAACTGCCTTGCAGTCCGGTGCCCCGTTCCACTTCTGTAGTTCTGACAGGCTGGTGAACAGCGGCATGTACTTTCCGCCCTCGTGATTCAGCATGATGAACTCTGCCTGTGCATTGACCTTTTCGCCAGCCTTGACTTCCTTCGGCACTTCCATCAGCACCGGAGCCACAAAGCGTGCTTTCCGCATTGCCTCAAACATATTGTTGCGGGCAGGTTCGTTGTTTTCCCGACGCAGACGGTCTGCGGCAACGATCACTTCCGGATTGGTGACCTTTTCGCAGCCAAACAGCGGGAGAATGTTGTTCTTCTTCGGAGCTTCCTGCGGCTGTTCTGCCTCCAGAGAAACGCCCTTCATCTCTGCCATTTTTTCCTTGCGGATCACGATGTTGGTTTCTGCCGGATTGATGACGATACCGCTGACATCGACACCCTGCTTCAGCAGGATCCCGCAGTACTGGTCAAATGTAATTACCATTGTGTCCGCGTCCGGATCGTTCTTCCACTTCAGGAATTCCAGCCAGTCGGTGAAAGCCGGAAAGAACTTTACACCGTCCTTGTTGGAAACAGCCATGAGAGAAGCCTCCATGTGACGCTGACCATTCTCGTCCGGTTCTACCTCGTTCAGCTTGTTCTGCAACGTGATCGGAGCAATAAACGATGCTGCTGCAATTGCGTCCAGCATTTCTTTTTCGGTCTGTACGCTCTGCTGTTTTTTGAATTCCGCCATTGCGGCAACCAGATCAGGGTTTTTGATTGTGGGTTTTTTCAGTTGTGACAATTTGATTCACCTCATCTAAAATTTATCGCCCGAAAACGCCGCCGTGCCCGCAGGCAGCGGAAGCGACAGGGATAGAAATGAAAACACTTTTCCATGTCAGACTTCCAAATCCGGCATGGGTGCTGTCTATAGTATAACATATCCCGTAAAAAAAAGCAAGTCAAATTGTACAAAAAAACCGAAAAAAGCGGAATTGCTTTTCACGCAAAAATGGCAGCCGAAAACATCGGCTGCCATTTGCAGAATGAAGATCTATTTCTTTTCCGGAGAATCGGTTATTCCGTTACCGGCAGGGAGGTAACTATGCGTACCAGGAATTGCAGCAGAACTGTCGAATCGTTGGTAGAGAGTTCTCCGTCCGCCATGCAGTCGGCATTCTTCTGCTGGCTGGCGTTCAGCGTTACCACACCGGCAACCGCCTTGTTCAGCAGAACTGCATCGGTAATATCCACCTTGCCGTCCAAGTTCACATCGCCGTACAGGGACTGAGAGGTCACTTCCGAAGCGGTGGTCTGCGTGGTTTCTGTGTTGCTGTCGCCGCTGCTGACTGGTGTAGTGGCAGTCGACTGTTCCGTGGTGTCCGCCGTATCCGAAGTTGCCGGAGCAGCTGTGGTTTCAGTGGGCTGTGCGGAAGTTTCACTGGTCTTTACAGCAGTTTCTGTCGGCTGTGCAGAAGTTTCCGAACCAGTTGTGGTTTCAGTGGGCTGCACTGCTGTGGTAGTAGTAGTGGTGGTTTGCTGTTCAGAAGAAGTGCTTGTGGTTGTTGTCGGCGGAACGACAATGCTGCCGTTATACATATGGTAACCCATTGTCTTATAGCTGCTGGAATCCGCAGTTTCATACAAACCGCCCGGATTCAGCGAACCGTCTGCATTTCTCCATACAGCATCAAAATCGGTGCCCTGTTCCGGAGCCTTTGCCATTGTGATAAAGTCAGAAGCTGCCGGAGCCGCAGAAAGCTTTGTGCCGATCTTCGCACCGTTTTTGATCGCAGTCTTTGCATCTACCTGATAGTAGCCGCTGTTGTAGTACACGCCGTTTTCATAAGTACCAACATACTTGTCGTTAGAAGCACCGCCTTTCAGCTTTGCGTCAGACATAAATACAGAATCATCATAATAAGACATCATATTCTCAAAGATTGCACCCGGATCTGTGCAGCGATAGCAGGAGAAGTTCGGCTTTCCCTTGCCTTCGCCGTTGTTGTTGACTGCGGTACAGTTGGTCAGACTGCCCAGTCTCGGGTTATTGTTATCGGTGAAGCCGCAGTGAAGGTTCTCGAATGCCAGACAGTTCTTCAAGATATGTGCAGAACCGATACCAGAGCCGCCCAGCTTGAAGCCGTTGCCGTCGCAATTGCCGTAGCCCTCGCCGAATTCCGTAAAGCCGTTGCGGAATGCAATACAATTCTGAATGGTGACAACACCGATAGGACCGGTAGCACTTTTTGCAAACAGATCCCAGCCGTCGTCACTGTTGTTGTATGCCATACAGCCGTCAAAGACGTTGCCCTCGCCGCAGGTCAGCTTTGCTGCAAAACCGTCAGCATTTTCCATGCTGGCGTTGTCGCAGTTGTTCTTGGAAGTGCAGTTCAGGATCAGGTTATTGCTGGGCCAGTCGGCAATGGTTGCTGCACTGGTATTATAACGGGACAGCTGCAAACCAGTGTCCTGATTGTCGTTGAATACCATGCGTTCGATCTTATTGTTGTTGCCGGAGAGGAGCATGCCGTTATCGGCTGCCTTAGTGATCTCAAAATCATAGAAGTGCCAGTAGTCACCGTCCAGCACAATGCCACGCTTGCTGCCGTCTGCATCGCCCTGTCCGGAGAAGTCGAACACCACATCTGCACCGTTATAAGGCTTGATCGTCTTCATTGCATTGGCAGTACCGCTGTTCTGAGCGTCAATGAGGATCATTTCCGAGAACTTGTATGTACCGCCCAGCAGGTAAATGGTGTGGCCTGCGGACAGCTTGGAGATCGCATCGGTAACAGAAGCCGGATCCTTTTCGGAAGAACCGCTGCCGGTACCGGTAGGCGAACAGAAGATGTCCCCTGCCACCGGCACGTCCGGTGTGGTAGGCGTGGTGTTCTTGGTGGTAGCAGTGGTCAGAGCCGTTGCGGTCGTATCCTTGGACACGCTGACGGTGGTGGTCACTGTAGTAGTCTTGGTTTCCTCAGTGGTGACAACCGGATCTGTGGTGCTGTCGGTAAAGCCGCTGCCGATCGCCACGATAGAGGACTTGTAATTGACCAGAGCGTCTTTCAATGCCTGATTGACCGCATAGCTGGTATCGTCCACGGAGTTGTCAAACTTCCACTGGAGATCACCGCCCTGTACGCGTCCGGCCTTGGCAGTAACGATAGCCGGCACATCAGCCGCTGCATCTGCCTTGTAGCTGTACATGATGTTGGAATCGGTATCGAAGTTGTTGTAGCCTGTGCCGCCGGAAACCGTCTTGACGCTGTCCGGTACTTTTTCAGACGGGCTGGAAACTTCATAGGCATCGAACGAGGTGCTGTTCTGCGAATACGGGATATAGCTGGAAGCACCCTCGATATAGTTGCCGCAAGCCTTGATGATACCGCCGGCTTCGCCGGAGAATGTACCCTCACCCAGTGCATCAGTACCCTGTCCGGAACTCATCATCGGGTTCTTACAGTTGCGGAAGTAGTTGTTTTCCGCGAAAGCAGAAGATCCCATGGTGACGCCGATGCCGTACTTGGCATTGCCGTCGAAGTAGTTGTTATAGCTGTGTACAGAGCAGGTGCGGATTCTGGGGTGACGGGAATCAGAGTGATCGTACCAGTTGTGGTGATAGGTCACATAGTTGGTTTCCTTTTCCGATTTCATGCCCTGCAGGTTGCACTTTCCGTTGTCCCAGAAGTGGTTGTAGGAATGTGTTACATAGGTGGAAGTCTTGGTGTCCAGTGCACCGTCGCCCTTGACCTGATCGGCATCTGAACCGGCATCACCATAGAAGAAATCACAGTTATGCACCCAGATGTGGTCGTTGCCCTGCTGCAAGCCGCAGTCATCGCCCTCGCTGCTGTTGCAGTTCATGAAGCCGATATTGCGGACTTCTACGTTAGAGCAGTTCTTCATGACCAGACCAAAACCGTTGAATACGGTATCGGTACCAATACCCTCCACGGTGATGCCAGCCTTTGCGGTGTCGATCATCAGATCGCCCTTGGGCATGTCTGCCGGATCGGTGATATTACCGATAAACCGCAGGCACAGCGGACGCTTTTCTTTATTTTTCTTATAAGCCGTAATGATGTTCTGCACACCAGTCACATCGGTCGCGCCCTTGCCGGTGGCGTCAATGCTTGCCGTCACGGTGTCCTTGTTGGCATCGGTGACATATACCACAATGGCATCTGCTTTCAGCGTGCCGTCCTCGTTGTATGCACCGGAAGAAGTGCCCTTTGCAAAGCCAAAACCGCTTCTGTCGTGAGCCTCTACCTGAAGTCCCGCAGTTTCTGCTGCCTTAGAAGCATCTTCCTTGCCGTTAATCACCGGCACGATCTTCATGGTGTAGCTGCCGGCTTTCAGACCTACTGCATCAGCACGGAAGCGATCCGGATACTGGCGTACCAGCATGGTATCCAGCTGCGTGTAGCTGCCGCCTGCCGGCTTGATATACACGTTGTAGCCGGTCGCATTGGATACAGCACCCCATTCCGCATAGGCAGCTTCCAGGTCGCCGCTGGCATCGATCACAGACACCGAAGCACTGGCTGCCACAATCGCCGGAACGTTGTCAGTTACAGTTCCCAGATCTGCTGCCAGAACCGGCTGTGCACCGGCTGCGGCAGTGGCCGCCGCCAGCAGAAATGCCAGAATACTGGTTCCGATTTTTTTGTTCTTCATCATTCATTCCTCCTGTTCGTCCGATGTGTGCATACACCGGACATCAGCTGAAAAATTTCCGGAAGCCTCATTGCCCGGAATATTTCTCATATTTCTCCTTATAGCTCAAATTGTGGTGGATAGCTCACATTGTGGTGACACATTTTTCCACCCAATTTCCACCTTCATTTTACGCCTTTTTCCCTGTAATGTCAATCTGCTTTTTCAACAAAAATGCAATGTTTTCAGTGTGCACATTACACAACATATTTGCATTTTTTGTTAGTTTTCATCGCATAAAGTAACAGAATATATGACTGATTTTCCGCATACATTACAACAGCCCGCCGATAAAATTTCAATGTGCATTTGGAAACAAATCGGTAAAGGATGTTTACAATTTATATTTCATGTCGAAAAGTGTTGACAAACAGAAATCCAGTGGGTATAATAATAAAGAATGGCTCTGGCGAATATCCACGCTGCAGAGCCCGCTTCTCTCAATGTAATATTTTTTTAATTTTTCCAGAAACAGAGGTTCTACTGTCTTCGGACTGACCGCAGCTGTCATCAGTTTGTCAACATACTCGGAACGCCGACACGCGGTGAAGTTCAATGATGCTGTATTCCGCACAGCCCTCGTACCATGGAAGAAAGGAAAGATGACAGTGAACAATAAAGACCAATCCCCTGCCGGAAATGCTCCCAAGCAGCATCTGACCAAAGACGAAATGCGGGAAAAAATCAAAGCTTCTCTCGCTGCAAAAGAGGCAACAGAATTTCAGTCATCATCGCCGAAACCGTCTTCTGAACGCTTTTCCGGACAGAATCGTCCGGCTTCCCGCAGCCCTGAAAACGGCTCCGCTTCGGAACGCACCCGTTCGGACAAGGCACGGCAGATCCATGATGCCGTTTCTTCCGGCTATGCCTATGACCAGCCGCGGCAGCAGCGTGCACCACAACCACAGCACCAGCAGCGTTCCGGAGGCAATGTGGCAACAGCACAGCGTCCGCCCCGCCCTACACCGCCCAGACATTACGAACCGGTGCGGGAGGAGTCCAACGCCGGAAAGATCTGCATCATCATTGGTATTGCCGTGCTGGCTGTACTCCTGCTGAGCTACATCGCCGGACTGGCTGTCTATCACAGCAAGTTTCTTCCTAAAACTTACGTCAACGGCGTGGACATCGGCGGCATGACCGCGGAGGAAGCCAGCGACGCAGTTCTGAATACCGCACAGGATATGGGACTGACATTCATTCCCAAAAGCGGCGACCCGATCACCTTCAAGGGCTCCTCATTCGGCTGCACCGTTACCCTGCCGGACAACGCTCTGACAGAGCCGGCAGACGAAAGTCACGCCCTCTGGTTCAGGAAGCTGTTCTCCAAAACCGAGTATACAGTCAAGATGCAGGATTCCTACTCGGAAGATGCACTGGTCAGCCTGATCGCCGCCTATGACTGGGGCAATGTACCGCCCACCGATGCCAAGGTTGTCCAGAACGAGGACGGTTCCTTTACCATTCAGCCGGAAGATAACGGCAACATGGTAGACACCCAGAAGCTGTCCGACTACACGGTCGCACAGATGCGGGAGGGCAACAACACCATTCAGATGGCAGACAGTGACTGCTACAAAAAGGCAGCTGTCACTGCGGAAAGTCTGGAGCCTACACTGGCACTGTACAACAAGATCGGTGCTGTAGAGATCACCTATGACATGACTGACCGCGAGGAAATTTTCGATCCGGTTGGCACGGAAAAGCTGGATCACGCTACTATCATGGACTGGATCACCACGGACGGCGATGACATCACTGTGGACACCGACAAAGCTTCCGCATGGGTGCAGGAACATATCGCTGACAAGTACGACACACTGGTGACCGGCTACAACTTCAAGTTCAAAGCCACCGAAGACGGAGAGATTACCCTGCCAATCGGTTCTGACGGCATCTACGGCTGGAAAACCAATGTTTCTGCCACTGTGGAAAAGCTGGTAGATTACATCAAAGCCGGCGAGGCAGTAACCATTGAACCGGTATATAAGGTAGAGGGATTCCGCATGAATTCCAACGCCGGCGTTACCTACACCGGAAACACCTACATTGAAGTGGACATCTGCCACCAGCACTTGTGGTACTATGTCAATGGCGAGCTGTTTCTGGAGTCTGATGTGGTTACCGGTAAGGAGTCCGATCCGACACGTGCCACACCGCCGGGAGCATACAAGGTATGGTCCAGAGAATCTCCGCGAAAGCTGGGGACTTACGCAGTGCAGGGCTATGAAACATGGGTAAATTACTGGATGCCCGTCACCTATACCGGCATCGGTCTGCACGACCTGAACCGCAGTGCCTACGGCGGTGACATCTACATCAACAACGGTTCCCACGGCTGTATCAACCTGCCGCTGGACGTTGCCAAAAAGATCTATGACAAGGTCACTATCAACACTCCGGTTATGATCGTCCCGTAAACCGCAGCCACTATAACAACGAAAAAAGCGTACCGTTTTCTTGTGAAACGGTACGCTTTTTGTTATGACAGCACGGCACAAAACTGTGCAGTATTGCCTTTTGTATTATCCGCGGCGTACTGCCGGCATCATGCTGGTGAATGCTGCTTCGTCTTCGGTAACTTCTCCCTCCGGATACTGGAACCGGATCAGACGATCTCCCTGAAAAGTCAGCTGTCCCTGCTGATGAAACGGAGTTTCGATATACGCTTTTTTGCTGGTAACAATATGCAGCACATCACCCTTGCGGGTCTTGAAAATCAACTCATAGTATTCGTTGTACAGTTTCAAAGTGCCGCTGGGATCCATGGTTCTGCGGCGTTCATCTACCTTTTGTACCAGAACAGCGATCACGGTACGGGGTGGATTTTTTCCGCGGTTTGGTTTACGCATTGCTCTTTCTCCTGTGATATAATATTCCCGATTAAACTCCAGCGACTGCCGTTTGTCGGCAGTGTTTGGATTCTGTACCAGAAGCCGGCTCAGCTTCTGCCGAAACGGGCTTTGCCGAGAACCCAGCATTACCACCAGCAGCAGCACCACGGCAACAGCAACCATGATAATCAGGAAATTATCGATCGCATTTCCGAATCTGCCTGTCATATGTATTCCTTTCTGTGGGAACGCATTTTCGTAAACGGATTACGAAAGCAGCTTCTCACATTCCATTGGGATTCTGCTTTGTGAAACGCCAGCTGTCGGCACACATCTGCTGCAAATCTGCAGTTGCTTCCCAGCCAAGCAGTTTCTTTGCTTTCGACGGATCTGCATACGAGGTGGCAATATCTCCGGCACGGCGTTCCGTGATCTCTATCGGAATCTTCTTGCCGCACGCCTTTTCATACGCATGCACCACGTCCAGCACGCTGCTGCCATGACCGGTACCCAGATTGATCGGTTCAAAGCCACGGTGCTCCAGTCCGTATGCCACGGCTGCCACGTGACCGGTTGCCAGATCCATAACATGGATATAGTCCCGCACACCAGTGCCGTCCGGCGTGTCGTAGTCATCACCGAATATCCGCACATGATCCAGCTTGCCCAGTGCCACCTGTGCCACATAGGGCACCAGATTGTTGGGGATTCCGTTGGGATTCTCGCCCAGCAGACCGCTGATGTGAGCACCGATCGGGTTGAAATACCGCAGAGCCACAGCCGTGAACTCCGGATTGGCAGTGCAAACGTCCCGCAGAATCTGTTCGATCATGACCTTGGTGTAGCCATAGGGATTCGTTGCAGAGGTCGGCATTTCCTCCACGTAGGGTGCCTCATTGTTGCAGCCGTAAACGGTCGCACTGGAGGAGAAAATTATCACATTGCAGTGATACTCCCGCATGACACGCAGCAGGGAGAGTGTACCGCTGATGTTGTTCTCGTAGTATTCCAGCGGCTTTTCCACCGATTCGCCAACTGCCTTCAGACCGGCAAAGTGAATTACGGCATCGATCTTGTTGTCCTCAAAAATCTGCCGCATGTCCTCCTCGTCACGCATATCTGTACGATAGAACCGCACATGCCTTCCGGTGATCATCTCGATACGGGCAACTGCCTCCACCTTTGAATTGCAGAGATTGTCCATAATCACGACCTGATAGCCGGCATTGATCAATGCCACACAAGTATGACTGCCGATAAAGCCAGTACCGCCAGTGACCAGAATTTTTCCCATGTTACTTTACGCTTCCTTTCAATTTCTGTCAAATGGAGAGGGAATTTTCCCTCCTATCAGTTTGCCCTGAAAGGCAAACTTTCAGCAGCACTGCACAAAAGCACAATGCTGCCTTATATCAATACAGTCATGCCGCCAACAGAACGAATTCGCAGCACGTGGCAGCAGCCCTTTCCCAGAACGGATTCCATACCCTCCTGAAACTGGGACAGCAGCACAGCCGGCACAAATGCCTGTACTGTTCCGCCGAAACCGCCGCCGTGTACACGGATCGCTCCCCTGCCGCCCAGCACTGCCGAGCCGACTGCAAGGGCAATGGAGATGGGCTGGTCTTCCGGTGCTGAGGACGGGTAGACGTTTTGCAGCAGGCAATAGGAAGACTGTCCGGAGTTCTGTACCAGGTGCAGGAACGCCTCGAAATCGCCCCGATCCAGTGCATCAGATTCGCCCTGTACCCGTCCGTCCTCCCGATAAAAGTGCATCGCACGGAGCACTGCACGGTCACCGAAGGCTTTCCGCAGTTCCGGAATGGAACGCAGCACCTGTGCCGACGGAACTTCCGCCAGAACGTCCTTGCCGAAATACTTTGCCACTTCCTGCATTTCTGCCGGAATCGCAGCGTATTCCGCTGTCAGGTCTGCGTGGTTTCCGCCGGTATCCACAATGCAAAGTACATAACCAGTTCTGGAAAAGTCAAATGCAACTGGGTGCACTGCCGGCAGCATCGGATTGGCAAAGTCAATGGCAACAACACCGCCTACTGACGAAGCCATCTGATCCATTAACCCGCAGGGCTTCTGGAAATACACGTTTTCCGCATACTGCCCCATTTGTGCCAGTTCTACCGGTGTGAACCGATTTTCGGCATACAGGGCATTGCAGATATTTCCCAGCAGAACCTCAAAAGCTGCTGATGAGGACAGACCAGAGCCCGCCATGACCTGCGAGGTGGTGTATGCATCAAAACCGGTTTCCAGCGGACATCCGTACTGCTTGAAGCGGGCAGCGATTCCGCGGATCAGTTCCGCTGCTGTGGGCTTTTTATCCGTTACCGGTTCCAGTTCTTCCAGAGAGATCTCATCTTCCGGAAAGCCCTCTGAATGCACCCGGATCGTGGTATCTTCCCGTCTTGCCACAACAGCGATCACGTCCAGATTGATGCTTGCCGCCAGTACGTGACCATGCTGGTGGTCGGTGTGGTTTCCGCCCAGTTCTGTCCGTCCCGGTGCAGAAAAAATGGCAATTTCCCGACCGCTGCCGTACAGCTGCACAAAACTGTCAATGGCACACAGCAGCCGGTTCCGATAAGCTTCCGCCAGATCTTCACCGCCGCCAAGTACTGCCGCGATGTGCATGAATTCTTCCGACTGCAGCAGTCTGCGAGCCTCCTCAATTGTCTTCAATATGATGCCCCTTTCTCAAATCGCTTTTTCGGGTAACTGCGGTATTGCCCTTGGTTCCCCGAAAGCGGCAATCTGCGTTCCTACAATTCTCCACTATTCAGTATAACCGATTTTTCACGATTTTGCAAGCATTCTTTGTGATTTTTTCTATCTCGATACAGAATTCGAAAAAAGCAAAGCCTCAGCCTTGAAAATTGAAGCAAATCTTGCCTTACGCTTGCAAACAAAAACCCGATACGGGAATGCTCCCGCATCGGGTTTTTCTTATGCTGTCATATCCTTGTTGTCAGAAACGCTTACGCGTTCGAAATCAGAGAACCGGATTATTCAGCCCACATAGAGCCCTTCAGGTTCTTCAGATCCGGGCAAACCGGATTGTCCCAGGTAGTGCTCTTATGACCAGCACCAACCAGAGCAACATAGTATGCCTGGTAGAAGATGTCAGTTGCTTCCAGCTTGCCGTCTGCAGAATTCTCTCCTGCCTTGCTTTCGGTATCAATATCCGTCAGGAAGAAGGACAGTTTCTCCAGATTCTCATCCTGTGCGTGCTCTGTGCCGTCCAGAAGCTTTGCATCCTTAATACCAGCACCCTGTCTTGCAATGTAGTAGCTACTGTAGTACATATCAGTAGCCTCTACCTTACCGGACAAGTCAGTATCGCCCTTTACGCCGATGTAAACCTTTGCAGTAGCAACCTTTTCACCCTTATACAGGATATCGAGGTCGGTATCTACATATGCCTTGCCTTCGCTGTCGAACAGTGCCTTCGGGCTTTCTGCACCAAAGGTCAGATCGTCCATGACGCTCTCGCCGTTTACAGTTGCAGACTTCACAAGGTCAGCAGCGTTGAAATTGCGTCCGTCAATAGACAGATAGAAGTTTGCATCCGGATTTACTTCGATTTCCAGTTCTGCTTCTGCAGTCGTGGTGGTTTCTTCTGTAGTAGTGGTAGCTTCGGTAGAAGCTGTCGTGTTTTCTGTGGTAGTGGTTGCTTCTGTAACAGTTGTCGTAGCTTCTGTGGTAGTTGCTTCTGTAGTAGAAGAAACAGCTGCCGGTGTGGTAGTAGTTTCTTCAGTGGTTGCTTCAGTAGTTGCTTCCGTGGTTTCTTCTGTAGTAGTTGTTGTTGTTGTGGTAGTTGTGCTGGTAGTCGTCTTCTTGCTGAAGTCCGGCAGCTCTTCTGTTGTAGAAGCTGTGGTCTTCTTGCTGAAGTCCGGCAGCTCTTCTGTTGTAGCAGTTGTAGTTGCCTTTGTAGTAGTTGTTTCAGATTCTGTTACAGTAGTGGTTGTTGCACTGGTGCTGGTGGTTGTCGGGCCTGCACTGGTGCTGGTTGCCGTAGCAGTTGTTGCTTTAGTAGTAACAGTCGTTGCTTCGGTAGTAGTGGTAGTGGTAGTTGCTTCGGTAGTCGTTACAATAGGTTCTTCGGTAGTGGTGGTTGTAGCAGCAGTCGTTGTTGTAGTGGTTGCTGCAGTTGTGGTGGTGACAGTCGTAGCCTCTGTAGCAGTTGTAGTCTGCGGTTCTTCTGTAGTAGTAGTCGTTGCCGCAGAGGTTGCAGTTGTAGTGGTGGTAGCTGTTGTAGTAGTTGTAGTTGTAGCAGTTGTTGTTTCGGTGGTTTCCACTACATCATTCATGATTACGCGGATCGCACCGTCCTTCAGACCAACCATTTCGTCGAAGATGTCTTCGCCGGTTACGCCCTCGCCGTTCAGGTAGTTGAAACGCTTGACATCTACCATCGTGGTGCCGCTGGGCAGTTTGTCAGAACCATTCGGTGCCCAGTCTACAGGGAACTCATAGTACTCAACAGTCTTGCCATCGTATTCACCAGTCTGAAGTGTCAGACCATATTCGTCAGCCAGTGCCTGTACAGTATCCTTATCCGGCACATTGAAGATCATGCGGAATACCTGATTCATCTTTGTCGGGTCAGTTGCACCTTCGGCAGAACGTGCACCAATGAAACGGATCCAGCGGTCGCTGCCGTCAGTAATGGTAGAAGTGCCGTCCTTGTATGCAATGAAATCATTTGCATTCGGAATACCGCTGCCGAAGTCGTTGACAACAAATGCTCTTTTTTTCAGCAGCTTGGACGGAATGGTGTACAGCTTTGCAGTTGCCTCCGGCAGGTTGACAACGCAGTTGATACCATAGCTGGTTGCGTCTACGCCTTCCTTGGCAGTTACCTTCACGCCCAGAGTGTAGTTCTTCAGAGAAGTGGCATCCTTTTCACTGGGATATACGAATACTTCGTCAATGTCCAGATTGATGTCCTTTTCTTCTGTGGTAGTGGTTGTGGTAGTCGTGTCAGTTGTAGTGGTTTCAGTCTGTGCATCTGTGTAAACGCGGATACCGCCGTTGTAGTAAACTACATCAGTAGTCGCAATATCTGTGCCGTTTTCGTCGATGTACTGACGGTTCGGAGCCAGATAGCCGTCGCCGTGTGTACCCTCAAAGTCCCAGTTTACCTTCTGATACTCTGCAAAGTTTACCGGGAACAGATAGTAGCTGTCGCCGTTTTCATCTGTCTGCAGTTCCAGACCATATTCCTTTGCGATGTCCACTGCGTTTTCTGCAATGGTGCAGTTGATGTCGATCACCTTGTCACCGCTGATCGTGATCGTGCTGGTACTGGAAGTCCACTGGAAATACATCCAACGCTTGGACGGCTCAACGCTCATATCCTGACCGTTTGCCTCATAGCCCTTCAGGTTCTGCGGAGAAGGAGCCAGGTCGCCGCTGACATAAACGTCCCTATAACCATAGTCCTTCTTGTTCTTCGGATTCTTGTAGATCGTCAGGATCTTGGAAGTAACTTCCGGAACTTCCAGAGCGAAGTTGAAGCCCTGTGCGTCCACATAGTTTTCAACCAGAACGGACAGCGGGATCTTTGCATAGTTGCTTGCAGTCTTGACCTGTGCTTCGTCTACCTTGAAGATGATGCCCTTGCCCTTCGGAGCTTCTGTCGTGGTGGTGCTGATGGACTTGGTAGTGGTTACAACAGTGGTGTCTGCCTTTGTAGCAGTGGTCTGTTTTGCTGTGGTTGTTGCAGCAGATGCAGAAGTTTCTGTAGCCTTGCTGGTTTCAGCAGATGCTTCTGTCGAAGTAGAAGCAGTGGTTTTTGCTGTAGTGTCAGCTGTGGTAGCTACAGTTGTAACTGTGGTTTCCTTAGTAGTTTCCTTGGAAGTAACAGTAGTTTCTTCTGTCGTTGCAGAAACGGTGCTTTCTTCTGTGGTTGCAACTGTTTCAGTTGTTACAGTGGTCACAGTTGTGGAAGTAGTGGTCTGATCCGGATCTTCGTCGAAGCACAGTACGATCTTGTCGATGGTTACATCGCCGAACTTCGGATAATAAACCATGAACTGTACAGTTTCACCAACAGTCTTCGGAATATCATAAGATACGATGACCTGCTTGTTTGCCGGTACAGCCAGATCCTTGAATTCCGTGCTCTGCCATTCTTCACCTTCCGGCAGGCTGTCGTTCCATGTGCCAAACGCACCGCTGGTGTTCTTGTCATTTGTCTTTACGGTGTAGTAAGCAATTGCCTTGTATGCACCCATGGGATCAAATTCAACCTTGGTGTTGCTTGCCTTGCCGTCAGTACCCTTGTCTTCCTCTGCCTTCGGAGTCAGTTCCTTGGTGTACTTTGCGGAAACTGTAGTGGTCGGCTGTGTGGTCACAGTGGTTGCAGCAGTCGTAGTGATCGTTGCATCATCTGTGTAAATCACAACAGAATCTACAGTGAAATCCTCATAGGTACCGTCGCCCCAGGCACCAAACTTCAGAGAACCATCATATTCCTTCTGAATGGTTGCGTCCACAGTCTTGGTGATGTCCCAGGTGAATTCGCCGGACTTGCCCAGAGTTTTGTTTTCCTGTGTGGTCTGTGTCCAATAATCCGGTGCTTTCTGTGTAGAAGAACCGAACATATAGTTGTATGTGCCGATTTCCTTATCAGAGGAAACGTTGACAACGACCTTCTTGACAACATTGCTGTTGGTGATGCCAAAGTCAGCCCACTTCCAGCCGATCATGCCTTCCTTCGGGTCAGCCTTCTGTGCATCCTTCAGCAGTTCGCTGTAGGTCTTGCCGACAGTGATCTTTTTCACGCCCTTTTCCTCTGCAGTGGTAACTGTAGTAGCAGCAGTGGTTGCACTGGAAGCAGCAGTAGTTTCAACAGAAGTTTCTGCAGTGGTTTCGTTGGTCGTTGTGGTAGTGGTTTCGGTTGCTACCGGAACGGTAGTTGTGGTGGTTGTGGTAGTTTCATTTGCCAGCTCTACTGTGAAGCTAACTGAAATCACTTCGCCTGCTGCCGGCATATCCCAGCCAGTTGGGTTGATTTCCAGCTTGCTGCAAGTGAAACTCCAATCATCATCATTATCTGCTGCCTGCATAGAAGCCGGTGTAAACGTGGTGTATTCCTGATTGATCTCATGAGTTGTTTCACCGATCTTTACAGAATCAATTGTGATCTTCTTATACAGAGATTTACCGTCGTAAAGATCCGGATCCTGAACGCACAAGTCGAAGAAATTGTAGGAACTCAGAGCATCACCCCAGTTGCCTCTTTTTACAGAAACTTCATAAGAGCCGCTCTTATCAATGGTAACATCAGTTCCCATGCCTACCTTATAGTTGTTCAGCGACCATTTGCCATCGCTACTCTGAATGTGCAGAAACGCAATCGGTGCATCATCTGCCGCTGTCGCAGCGAGGGACATCATCGGGGTCACCAATGCACTGGTCAGAATGGTCGTTGCCGCCATTACGCCAGCTGTCAGAGATGAAAGAAACTTTTTCATCTTCATGATTATCATTCTTCCTTTCTTGAATTGATGCGGCGTATTGCCGCTTGGTTGTGTGCAGAGAAGCTTTTTGCATTTCAAAAAACGAATGCCGCCGCACTGTTTTTCACGTCCCCCTTTCCGCTTTCAAATTGTACAGCCGTGCGATTTGTCCTCTGAAATCTGCCCAGTGCTTTCCTGCACCCTACTTCTCCATATACCAGCATAGCATATTTATCGTTATTTTGCAAGTATTTTTTTCATTTTCCACATATTTTTATACAGCACCAATAAAAGCAAACCCTGTTTTTGTGCATTTTTTCTAAATCTCGAATTGCCAGTGAAAAACAACTTGATAATCTGATACGACACGCCGGTGAATTTTGCATTTTTCAAATGTCAATTTCCGGAAACATTATGAACGTCATCACGGGGTGCGGCGGCGATCTCCTGCAAATCCTGTTCCAGCTGACTGTCCAGCATACGGCAATTGTTCCGGTCATAGAACACACCGGTAACATCCCACAGCATGGGACACATACCTTTGGTATACGCCGCCTGTGCCACCGCGGTGAGGAATGTCCGGACAGTTTCTTCCGTCTTGTTCTTGGTGGAACAGCCGTACTCCCCGATGATCACCGGCACGCCGTTATCCAGAAACCGGCTTTGCAGCTTGTCCATGTCGTTTTCCAGAATCCTCTGATCTCTGGGTGAACCCCATGTGGTCTTGGCTTTTCCCCAGTCGGCATCTTCTTCCAGAATGCAGAACGTAGGCGGCGTATAATAATGTACCGAAACCGCACATCGTCCGGCTTTGTCCTGCGGCATCTGAAAGGCTTCGTCACAGGTCAGGTCTACGTCAGTGGCATAACCGGCGATCAGTAGATGCCGCCTGGGGTTGTTTTCCCTGGAACCGCGTACCAGATCCACAAACTGCTGGTTGATGCGGTTGACAATGCCGTACGCCTCCGCCTTGCCGTCATCAGAGCCGCTGTAGCGGTTCCACAGATCGTCAAAACAGCCTTCTTCGTTCATGGATTCCAGAATCAGGTGGTCACCGTAATCTGCAAACCGTTCTGTCACCTGCTCCCAGATGCTGGTATATTTTTCCATACAGGTGTCATAGTCCATTGATGCCCAGCCCCATTTCTTCCACAATCTGGCTGGTAGTCATGTCGTCCCGCATTTCAGTGCGGGGGTTGCTGTCGGCTTCCTCCTTGCTACTCTCCTCTTTAGAGGAATTGCCGCAGCTGCACGACAACACCGCCAGCACCCCTGCCAGCAGCAGAGAAACGACTTTTTTTCCGTTTCGCATGTAACACCTCTTATCCCTTTTTCGGCGGCTTCATGGTGAGAGCGATGCGTTTCCGCTTCAAGTCCACGTCCAGCACCCAGACTTTCACCACCTCGCCGACCTTGACAGCCTCCAGTGGGTGCTTGATGAACCGGTCACAGATCTGGGAAATGTGCACCAGTCCGTCCTCATGAACGCCCACGTCTACGAAACAGCCAAAGTCAATGACATTCCGCACAGTACCCACCAGTTCCATGCCCGGTTTCAGGTCTTTCAGTTCCATAATGTCCCCACTCCGGAGCAGCGGCGGCGGCAGTTCGTCACGGGGGTCACGCCCCGGCTTTTCCAGTTCCTTGAGAATGTCCCGCACAGTGGGTTCGCCTACGCCTGCCTTTTTCGCAATGGCAGAAATGCCGTGCTGCTTGGCAATAGCACCGATCTCGCTGCGATCCTGTCCGGCAATGTCTGCCAGCCGGAAGCCGCACTCCTGCAAGATCTGCTCTGCTGCCCCGTAGCTTTCCGGATGCACTGCTGTATTGTCCAGCGGGTTCTTGGCTCCGGACACCCGCAGGAATCCAGCACACTGCTCGAATGCCTTCGGGCCCAGTTTTGCCACCTTTTTCAGCTGCTTCCGGTCGGTGAACGCCCCGTTTTCCGTCCGGTATGTCACGATGTTCTTGGCAATGGTCTGGTTGATGCCGGCAATGTGGGACAGCAGAGAGAACGAAGCCGTGTTCAGGTCTACGCCCACATGGTTCACGCAGTCCTCCACCACGCCGTCCAGTGCGGCAGACAGTTCCGCCTTGGGCATGTCATGCTGATACTGTCCCACGCCGATCGCCTGCGGATCGATCTTTACCAGTTCCGCCAGCGGATCCTGTAACCGTCTGGCAATGGAAACGGCACTCCGGAGAGAAACGTCATACTCCGGAAATTCCTCCGCCGCCAGCTTGGACGCAGAATATACCGAAGCCCCTGCCTCGGAAACCACCATGTACGCCGCGGAATAAGGCAGTTCTTTCAGCAGTTCCGCCACGACCGCTTCCGACTCTCTGGAAGCCGTGCCATTGCCGATTGCCACCGCGGTCACGTGGTGCTTCCGCAGCATCTTTCGGATCACGTCCTTTTCCCGTTCCAGCGAAGCCCCCTTGCTGACGGTGATATGTGCCACGCCGGTGTCCAGTACCTTGCCGGTTTCGTCCACCACTGCCAGCTTGCAGCCGGTGCGATAACCGGGGTCTACGCCCAGAACGATGCGGTTTTTCAGCGGTGCCGCCATGAGCAGCTGCCGCAGATTGGACGAGAACACGCCGATTGCCGCCGTTGCCGCCTGCTCTGTCAGAGTCTTGCGGGTTTCCCGTTCCACCGCCGGAAACAGCAGTCGCTGGAATGCATCTTCTGCGGCAGTCTGCACCAGTTTGCCGCAGGGGCTCTGGTTCTTCACGAACTTCTGAATCAGCAGCGAAGCCCCGTGTCCTTCCGGCAGCGTAACTGCCACTTTTAGAGCACCCTCCCGTTCGCCGCGGTCAATGGCAAGGATCCGGTGCCCCACAATGCGTTTCACCGGCTCTGCATAGTCGTAGTAGTTCTGGTACGGCGTATCCGCATCTTCCTCTGTGGCACGGGACTGTATCGTTCCGGCAGACATCACCAGCCGACGCATCTGCTTTCGCAGGTCGGCATCATTTGCCATTTCCTCCGCCAGAATGTCCATTGCCCCCTGCAATGCCGCTTCGGTGTCCGGCACTTCCTCCTGCAAAAAAGCTTCTGCTTCCTGAGCCGGATTCGTCCGGGGATTCTGTGCCATGAGGATTCGTGCCAGCGGTTCCAGTCCGCGGGCAATCGCCATAGATGCCCGTGTTTTCCGCTTGGGACGATAGGGCAGGTACAAGTCCTCGGTTTCCACCAGTGTTTCCGCACCGCGGATCTTTTCTTCCAGTTCCGGTGTCAGCTTGCCCTGTGCTTCAATCGCCGTGCAGATTTCTTCTTTCCGCTGTTCCAGCTTCCGCAGATATTGCAGCCGGTTGTCAATGGCACGAAGCACCTGATCGTCCAGCGAGCCGGTACGCTCTTTCCGGTACCGTGCAATAAACGGGATCGTCTTGCCGTCGTCCAGCAAGGCAATGGTATTGTCGATCTGTTCCTGCCGCAGTTGGAATTCGGCAGCCAGTTTCTGTGGAATATTCAAATAGAGTTCCTCCGTTTCTGTGATTTCAATCGGACTGTTATAATAGTATAACAAACTTTTGGAGAAATTGCAAGGGACAGTTTGTATAAAACCATGCCGCCGCACAAAAAGCAGGACAATACCGCACAAAGATTGTGCGACAGATGCGTTGTCAAATTTTTCGTCAG
>UMID01003473.1_pt1 | contig 22243 bp, 7 predicted proteins | sample 1965691 | NCBI WGS metagenome assembly UMID01 (sample SAMEA4836115, study PRJEB28245) | human gut metagenome | biome: gut microbiome; material: fecal sample | place: Denmark | collected 2008 | reverse complement strand
ACGTCCTGGAAGGCGGTGCCGCTCTGGGCCGCAGGGGACCCGGCGGCCCGCCACAGCATGGTGACCATCTGGGCGCGGTTGATGGTGGCGTCGGGGTTCGTGCCGTCGGAAATACCCTTATCCTTGGACCACAGCTGCGCCTTTTCGTACCAAGTATTGCCGCCGTTCAGATCTGCGTCGTTCTGCCGGGCCAGAATGGTCCACAGCTGCGCGCGGGTGGCGGAGGCGTCAGGCGCGTAGCGCGTGGCGCTTATGCCGTTCACCAGCTCGCGGGCGCTGACGAAGTCAATGGCGTCCTTGGCCCAGTGGTCTTGCGTGTCGATAAAGTCCTTGGAATTGTCCACGATCTTCACGGTCGCGCCGCCGTTGACCGTCAGCTGGATGCCGTCCTCGGTGGGCAGGGAGTTCTTGACGATCTCCTCGGTGCCGTCAGGATGGACGAGCACGGCCACCGTGCCGGGTTTCACGTTGGAAACGGGGATCTCGACCTTGGTGTCGCCGGAATTCTTGGGCAGCTCGATCTTGACGGTGGGGGCGGTATTGCTGTTGCGGGAAGCCTTGACCTCCACGGGAGCCTTCACCGCCTCGCCGTTCTTCTTCGCGTCCTCGATGGCCTTGCTGCTGAGAGCGGTCTCCGCCGTGGTCTGGCCGTTCTTGTCGGTCTTCACCGTGCCGGTGGAGCCGTCAGCGGCCTTGGTCTCGGTGACGGAGCTGCCGTTGGGGTTGGTGGTGGTCTTAGTAACGGAGCCATCCTTCTTGGTCTCAGTCTGGATCTTGGTGCCGTCGGGCTTGGTCTCGGTCTGAACCTTGGTGCCGTCGGGCTTGGTGGTGGTAGTCGTATCCGTCTTGCCGGTGCTGGAGGAGGGCCTGCTGGAGCCGCCGCCACCGCCGGAGGAGCCGCCGCCGGGAGGCGTGACCGGCGCGGACTTCGTGTACAGCATAACCTTGTCGGTCAGGGTCTCGTAGTTGGTGGTATCCTGGGGAGTGAATACCCACTCGTATTTCACGCCAGCCTCGACCTTGGTGGTCACGCCCAGTTTCCACGCGATCGTACCCGCAGGCGTGATGTTGCCGATGGTCAGATTTGCGTCGCCCAGCTTTTTGCCGTCTTCCTTGATGAGATCATACTTGGGCGCGCCGTTGGGCTTGGCCTTTTTGATGGTGACGGTAATGGTCGTCTGCGCCTCAGCGTAGTCAGTATTGTTGGAAGGCGTGAACAAAACGGTCTTGGGGCCGCTGTCCGCCACATTGGTAATCGCCTCGGTGTCCTTCCATCTCCAAGTGCCTTCCACCGCCTTGCCATCGAACATTGCAGTACCCTTGATTTCCTTCTCAGGAACTCGTTCGCCGGTGTAGGTTACGGTGATGTCATTAGCCTTTACCGTGGGAACGTCCTTATCCGTCACGGTCAGCGTAACGGTGATGGTATAGTCCGCGTAGTTGGTGCTGGTGACCTTGACCGTGACCGTCTCGGGCTTGGTCATATTGGCATCGTTCTTGAAGGTGAATTTCAGCTTCCCGTTCGTGATGGTCGGCTTTTCGGTCAGAAGGCTGCCCGCAGGAGGTTCACCCTCAATAGAGGCCTCGCCGCCCTCCACGATCAGGGCGGACAGATCCACCGTTCCGCTGGCGCCCTTCTTGGCAAGGCCGCTGGCGGTCTTGTCGCCGTAGGTGGCCTTGTCTACGGTGATGTTGACATTGCACTTCTGGCCCTCATAGCTGATTTCAACCGTGGTCTGGCCGACTGCCAGGGTCTTGCTGTAAGTGACATCCTTCGTCACATCCACCTCTGTGCCGCTCTCGTAGACGGCTTTGACGGTGATACCCTTGAGGCTGAATTCCTCGCCCCATGTGTAGTTGGACTTCCCAAGATTACCTTCGGTCTTAATGCTCTGGAGTTCGTCGGCCTTGACCTCCAGCTGGATGGTGCCGGTCACGTTCTCATAGTTGGTCATGTCGTTGGGCGTGAATGTCCAGTTGTATGTATTCGTGCCTACAGATAGCGTTTGGTCAGCGTCCAGGGCCAGCGTTCCGGCAACGGTTGTGTTCGTCCGGGATAAGGCAATGTCAGCCAGCGCCGTAGTCGGATAGATGGTTTCCGGACTGGTCTTGGATACCGTACCCACCAATGGGATCGCTTTCTGCGTGGTAAAATCGTATGTCGCTGCGGTTTCCTTGTAATTTGCGTCCTCTGCTTTGGTGGCCGTGATGGCCACAGCGCCCACGCCGGTGATTTGCACCTTGCCGGTGTTGTCCACAGTGGCATAGGCGGGGTTGCTGGTGACCGCCCAGGTGACAGCGCCCCTCCCGCTGCCACCATCGGCACTCAGGGTAAATTCCTGCCCGTAGATGATAGGGGTGCTTGGCTTGCCGGTGATGGAAAGAGCCGCCTGCTTCGCCTTGCCAATGGTAAAGCTCTCCGTTTTTGTGCCGGTATAGTTGCCTGTACCGGTGACAGTTACGGTAGCCTTGCCCGCATTGGTGTGATTCGTATAGGCAAGCGTATAATCGGCGTCTTTGGTAAGCCGTGTACCGTTCCATGTTACACTTACCTCTGGGGTAATGGGAGAATTGGTATAAAAATACTCGCCGTTCACCGTCACAATGGCATCCTTCAAATCTCCCTGCACCGTAAGCCGGGTGCTGCCGGTTTGCGGCTTCAGCCCCATGCTGCCGCCATATTCGGCGGTGATAGTATTTTCTCCAACCGCAAAGCCTTTCTCTTGTGAAATTTCCACATCGGAAAGGGTGGCAGCATCGCCGCGGACCTTTGCTGTGCCAAGGCTTTTCTTATTGCTGTCCGTTCCAACGAAAAATTCCACTTGGTTTTGATTTTCTGCTGCAAGAGTGATGGCATTTGTCGCTTTGGATATGGTGGCTCTGATGTCCACCTTGGAACCGTAGGTTGCCGGGGACGAGCTGACTTCGACCGTTACATTCGAATCCTTTTGCAGATTGTTCCGAATGATATTTGCAACGGTACCGGAACCCACAAGATTTCCTTCGCCATCCAGAGTGCCGTTTCCTGTGATTGTTCCGTTATTGGTGAGGGTCACGCCGTCCTTCACAGTCAGGGTGGTGTTTTCCGGTACAGTCAGCGTTTTGCCCGATGGAATCTCCATATTCTCTTGAATGGTTGGATTTCCATAGACTGTGCCAGTATTTCCCTCGAAGATAATGCCGCTCCAACTGTCCCGCCGGCTTTTGTCACTGATACTGCTTGCAACAATCAGGGCATGACCGTCCGTTCCGGTTGCGAAGCTGCCGCCAGAACCACCACTTCCATCGCCGATTCCGGCTCCATGATTTCCGCCAGTTGCGGTGACACTGCCGCCGCTGATGGTGATGTTGCCACCAGAATCCTCAGATCCGCCGCCGATTCCGGCTGCTAATTCTCCACCGGTTGCGGCAACACTGCCGCCGTTGATGGTGATTGTGTCGTAAGAACCATGACTTCCGCTGCCGATTCCGGCTGCCTCTTGTCCGCCAGTTGCGGTGACAGTGCCGCCGTTGATGGTGATGTTGCCGCCAGAACTTTCTTGTCCGCCGCCGATTCCGGCTGCAAAAGCTTCGCTGGTTGCGGTGACATTGCCGCCGTTGATAGTGATGTTGCCGCCAGAAGCATCAGATCCGGCGCCGCTTCCGCCGCCGATTCCGGCTGCTAATACTCTACCGGTTGCGGCAACACTGCCGCCGTTGATAGTGATGTTGCCGCCAGAACCCCCCTGTCCGCCGCCGATTCCGGCTGCATTTTCTCCGCCGCTTGCGGTGACATTGCCGCCGTTGATGGTGATGTTGCCGCCGGAACCGAACACTCCGCCGCCGATTCCGGCTGCCTCATCTCCGCTGGTTGCGGCAACACTGCCGCCATGGATGGTGATGTTGCCGCAGGAACTACCATTTCTGTCACCATTTCTGCCGCCGATTCCGGCTCCATAACTTCCGCCGGTTACGGTCAGCGTTCCCATGTTTTTCCCGACAGATTGGGCATAAACGGAAAAACTGTTGCTCTCTGCCACATTGATGCCGCCGTTGACGGTCAGGCTTGCGTTATCTGCCAGAATCAGATGAACCCCGCCGCTGACGGTGACGCGGTCGTCGATGGTCACAGCGCCGTTGACTACATACCAGCCGCCATTCCATGCGGTCATGCTGCTTTCCACCACAGTGACATTATCTGCTGTCTGTTCATCGCCGTTTTCGTCCAAATAGGAAACGCCGTTCTCCGCCAGTAAATTGACCATACCATTGAAGAAGTGGAACAGGCTCTCGAAAACCTCTGTCCCGGTAAGCAGTGCCTGTTCGTCCTCGGTCAGGGCTTCGTAGGCTTCGTAGGCCGCCTGCAAATCGGCGTAAACTGCGTTCTGCTCATCTTTTGTCATGGTCGTCAACTTGTCCGTTGTGGGTAGGGCGTCGATCAGCTCCTGCACCTTCTCTACGGTGATCGCATTCGCTTCGCCCTGGCACTGGGTCAAGTCTGCTCCCTCAATCCCGCATACGGGGCAGTCGGGATCGACCGCCCCCTGCTCACAGTGGGTCTCGCAGCTGCACTCCGCCGGAGCACTCCCGGACGCGGCGGACCCATCGGGTCCCACCGCAGATGCCGGAACGCCCGACATTGTAACAATCATTGCCGCCGCCAGGAAAAATGCGGTCGGCCGTTTCCAGTTCCATATCATTTTATTCATCCTCCTCACGCGGTTCGTTCCTTCTCGTTGTGTTCTGAAGCAGCTGGGAGACTGCCTCCCCCAGCTGATATTCTGTCACAGGCTTTACCAAAAAGGTGTCCGCCTGCATCCTGCGGCTTTGGGGTTCAAACTCCGCCTGATCGCTGATCCACAGGAGCGGGACATCCTTTCTGTACCCCCGTATGCTCATGCAGAAATTCATCCCCCTGGCTCCGTCCTCCATGATTACCACAGCATCATAAGGCCCATCCCGCTGCATGGCATAGGTACAAAACACACCATTATCAAAGCGGTCTACTTTGCCCAGCTTCATCAGCAAAGCGGTTTCTTTTTCTTTCTGGCTATAACTGCATAGCGCAATTCGCATGTTCGCACCTCCATTTCGTGATGGGTTTTATCGCCTCATACAGCTCCTGGTCGGAGCAGTCTGCCGGAAGGAACGCAGGGATAATCCTTTGCCGCCGTTCTTATTGTGGGGTCAGTATACGGTTACTTGCTCTGATAGCTACGATAGAGGAAAGTAGCAATCTGAGCGCGGGTGCAGGTGGAGTTGGGGTCGAAACGACCGCCGCCAACACCGGCGGTGATGCCGCCTTCCACGGCCCAGGACACGGCGTTTGCGTAGTAGCTGTCAGCGGGGACGTCGGTGAAGTTCGCCGTACCGCCCGCCGTGGGCTGGCCTGCGGCCCGCCACAGCATGGTGACCATCTGTGCGCGGTCGATGGTGCCGTTGGGGTTCGCGCCGTCGGAAACGCCCTTGTCCTTGGACCACAACTGCGCCTTTTCGTACCAAGTATTGCCGCCGTTCAGATCTGCGTCATTCTGCCGTGCCAAAATTGTCCACAGCTGGGCGCGGGTGGTGGAGGCGTTGGGGGCGTAGATGGAATCGTTCATGCCGTTCACCAGCCCACGGGCGCTGACGAAGTCGATGGCGTCCTTGGCCCAATGGCTCCGGGTGTCGACGAAATCCTTAGAGTTATCAACGATTTTGACCGTCGCGCCGCCGTTGATGGTGAGCTGGATGCCGTCCTCGGTAGGCAGGGAGTTCTTGACGATCTCCTCGGTGCCGTCCGGATGGACAAGAACCGCCACCGTGCCGGGTTTCACGTTGGAAACGGGGATCTCGACCTTGGTGTCGACGGAATTCTTGGGCAGCTCCACCTTGACGGTGGGGGCGGTGCTGGAATCGCGGGAAGCCTTGACCTCCACGGGAGCCTTCACCGGCTCGCCGGACTTCTTTGCGTCCTCGATGGCCTTGCTGCTGAGGGTAGTCTCCGCCGTGGTCTGACCGTGCTTGTCGGTCTTGACGGTGCCGGTGGAGCCGTCAGCGGCCTTGGTCTCGGTGACGGAGCTGCCGTTGGGATTGGTGGTTGTCTTGACGGTAGAGCCGTCCTTCTTTGTCTCAGTCTGGATCTTGGTGCCGTCGGCCTTGGTCTCGGTCTGAACCTTGGTGCCGTCGGGCTTGGTGGTGGTATCGGTCTTGCCGGTAGTGGTGGTGGAATTGTCCCGGTCAGAGGAAGAACTGCCGCCACCGCCACCGCCGGAGGAAGAACCGCCGCCGGAGCTGCTGGAGCCGCCGCCGGTAGAGCCGCCGGAGGACTGGGCCTGAATGGTCAGGGTACCTTTCTCAAGTTTGAGCGTGTAGTTGTCACCGTTGGTAGGCGTGGCGACACCGGTAATCACAATGTCGTAGGAGCCAGGGTTGTTGGTGCTAACGGTAACATCCTGCCCATTCTTCTGATACTTCATCTTCAGGGTGCCGCCCAGCTGGTCATTGCCCACCAGACCGGTGACGGTGTAGTCCTTGTTCGGTTTAGGCTCGCCCAGGTCGGGAACAGCCTGACCCACGGTGATCTGCTTGTTAAGGGCAGTGACGGTGATGAGGGCCTTGTTGATGGTGACGGTGATGGTCGTCTGCGCCTCGGCGTACTTTGTGGTGTCGGTAGGCTTAAACACGATGGTGTAGATGCCGCTGTCAACCACGTTCTTGGGGGCGGCAGCGTCCTCTTTCCAAGACCAAGTGCCTGCCACCGTCTGACCGCTGAACGTTGCAGCACCATGGGCCTCGTCGGTGGAAACCTCCTTGCCGTCGTAGGGCTTGGTGATGTTCTTCACGTTCAGGGTGGGAACGTCCTTATCCGTCACGGTCAGCGTGACGGTGATATCGTAACCATTGTAGTTGGGAATATTGGTGACCTTGACCGGAACAGTCGCGGTCTGATCCGCCGTGGCGCTGTTATTGAACTTGAATTTCAGCGTCTTGCCTTCAACAGTGGGATTGCCATCCAAAATTCTGTTGGTATCTGTCGCGGTTCCCAAGGAGAGCTTACCGCCCTCCACGATCAGAGCAGACAGATCCACCGTGCCCTCGGTGCCGAATATGGCGGAGCCGTTGGCGGTCGTTGCGCCGGTGTAGGTGGCCTGGGCGATGGTATACTCCACGCTGGCGGTGGTGTTCTTACCGCTCTTGTCCGTCACGGTGATGCTGGCGGTGTAGGTGCCCGCGTTGGTGGGGGCGCTGCTCAAGGGGGACTCGCCCTTTTTGTAGGCAATGCTGACATCACCCGCCGTCCAATTAGTCTTCGTCAGCGTCGCTTCCGCAGACTTACCATCACCGTAGACTTCATGCAGCGGCTTGTTGATGGTCACGCTGCCGCCGTCTTTATAGGGGCAGTCGTTCGCATGGCAAGTGGCGGTGATGGTCGTTTTATCCGCGTTCAGCGTGTACCCCCAGCTATGCTGGTGCCCCGAGAGGTATAGGTTATTCCCAATCTTAATAATCCCGTAGCCCTGATTCTGCACGTCCGGGGTGAAGATTTTCTCATAATCCACACCATCCTTCGCGCCGGTGGCGATTGAGATATCCCAATTAAATGTGGGTGCTTCAGCCGTGGTGACACCGATCTTGGCGGTCGACACCAGATCTTCCGTGCCGATGGTGACGGTTTTATCTGCGTACAGATGAAGGTTGTTGGCGCTGCCGCTGTCGGCAGTCAGGGTACCGCCTTTCCAGTTATCCTTGATCTGTACATTGCCGGAAACGTTCATCGTCGCATTAGCGTCCATATACACGCCGCCGCCGTTTCTGGGGCTGCCGTTGCCGGTGATAGCCGCGTCACCGCTCATGTTGAACGTGCCGTCGACACCCACGCCGCCGCCGTAGATGGGTCCGGTGTTGCCGGTGATGGCCGCGTTGCCGCTCATGTTGAACGTGCCGCCGTGTTGGACATACACACCGCCGCTGTAGGTTCCGATGTTGCCGCAGATGGTGCCGCCGTACATGTTGAACGTGCCGCTGACATCCACGCCGCCGCCGCAGTAGTAGCTGTTGATGTTGCCGCAGATGGTGCCGCCGTACATCGTGAATGTGCCGTTTTCCGGCACATTCACGCCTGGGCCGCTCTTGCCGCTTTGGTGGAAGATAGCGCCGCCGTTGACGGTGTTGGTTCCATTGTCGTCCTGTACCCACCGGCCTTTGTCGTTTTTATTGAACTTCTTGGAACTCTTGCTGCTGTTGCAGTCGGTCAGGGTAAAGGCTTTGCCATCGGCAACGTAGAGGATTTCAACATCAACATCGTTTTCATTAGCCGTAGCCGTGATACTGTACCCGTTCAGGCAGAGCTTAACATCATCGTTGCACTTCCATGTTGTGGTAAGCGTCACATCCTTGGTCAGGTAGTAGTTGCCCGCCAACTGGGGCAGACAAGTGTCCGCTTTGACGTTCGTGTTGCCGTACTGAGTTTGTGCCAGTGTATCCGTCCATGCAGTGAAAGTGGTTTTTGTATTCTCGTCATGTCCCACTTTATTGCAGGTGTCACCGCCGCACAGGTAGTGCTTATGCGTCGAATCAGCCGTTTCTGACACCTCCCCGACCGGGGCGGCCTTCTCTGCCGCAGAGGGTTCCGTGTTCTCCCCTTGGTCCGGGGTCTCCGGCTCCTGGGGGACGGGGGTGGGTTCGGTCAGTTGGGTGCTCGGCTCGGTGGTGTTCTCTGTTGCCAGCGCCGCCGTTGGCGGCATGGAGAAGCAGAGCGCCAGAGCCATGAACAGGCTCAAAACTCGTTTTTTCATAAGTGCCTCCTTTGGAATATGTGTATACCTCTATATGAAACCCACTCTGTGCGGGCATTGTTTTATTGGTCCTCAGAAATGAGCCACAGCTTTTTCGCGGCTGTCCTGGCCTCGCTGCGGCGGTTCACACCCAGCTTACTGAGCACGCTGCTCACATGGCTCTTGACCGTGGAGACCCGGATGTTCAGGATCTCCCCGATCTCCGCGTTGCTCTTGTCCGCGCAGATCAGCCGCAGCACCTGCATCTCCGCTGCCGTCAGTGCCTCGCTCATGGAAAGCCTTGGCTGTAAAAAACGGGGATATATGGCGGCCTGTGCCCGCACATCCGCCATCAGCCGTTTGCGCCATTTCGCGTTTCCCGACCATTCCAGCGCGTCCAGCAGCGGCAGTACCGCCGCGCCGTAAACGCTGACGGTGCGGATGAAGCGGTATTCCTCCGCCAGCGCCAGTGCCGCTGTCAGCGGCTCGCGCCACGCCTCATCCCTTTTCTGATACAGGGCGATGGCGGTCAGCACCTTCAGGTGGATGGTGTCGATGTAGCGCATACAGGCGGTGCAGTATGGCTCCATGGGCGTAATCGTCAGCAGGGCGCTGTCCGGCTTGCCGTTGGCAAGCTCCACCATGGCCTGTGTGAAATACTGATAGCGCTTGAGAATATTGATGTGCATCGGCTCCCGCGGCGCCTTGACGCGGTACCATACGTCGGCCTCGTCCAGATCGCCGGTGTGCAGCGCGATACGGCAGAGCATGGCATCCATGTTGGGAAGAAACCGCGTCAGTTCCCGTTCGGTAAATTGACTGCGCAGGTCGGTGATGGTCTTTCGCGCGCCCTCGCTCTGCCCGCTTGCCAGAAAATTTCGCGCCAGCAGCCCGTTGGCAGCGAACTCGATGTCCGGTGTGCCGCCGCGGCGGATGTCGTTCATGCGTTGCACAAGGGGGAGCATCCGCGGCGAGATGTCCTCGCCCTTTTCAAACTTGCTCTCCGCGATGGCGCAGTCCGCAAGACCCACGCCGTCCCGCCCGAGAACGGCCTCCACCGGGATACGCATGGTGCGGTAGAGCAGGTCGTCCTTTTTGCTCCACGGGGAAAAGTCCTTGCCGCCGTTCATGATGCTGGGCAGCGCGCTGGTGACGGAGAAGGACGGCAGCGACAACTCCTTATTTGTCAGCAGTTGGAACACCGCAGGGATGGTGTCCGTCAGGCGTTTCACGCCCCGCTGCGGCAGCGAGATGTCCAGCCATGCCAGACGGCCTCGTGCCTGCCGGCCTGCGGCGTCCTCCTTGCCGCAACGCTCCACGAACTGTTTCAGGCGTCCGTACCAGCGCTCCGACCCGTCATAGTCCGCGCTCAGGGCGCAGAGCATACTCATGCCCTGCATCAGCGATGGGGAGGCGAGTATTTCCGCCTCCGGCAGTGCGCGGTAGTACTGCTCCATCTCCGCGTAGTGCCCCATGCCGGGATGCAACTCCGCATTGCGGATCAGCAGCTCGGAGACCTTGGCATGGTCGCCGCCCCTGGTATAGCAGTCCAGCGCGCTGGAGAAGTCCTCCTTTAACTCATAGTAAAGCCCGCCGCGGATAAACAGGGCGCGCTGCTTCTCCATCGTGTATTCCAGGTCCAGCTCCCAGAGCAGGAATTGGCGGAACTGCGGCCAGAAGCGGTAGCTTCGCATATCGCGGCTTTGCAGCAGGGTCGTGCTCCGCCACAGCGTATCCAGCAGTGCGGCGGCGTTGTTGTCGCCGCTGACCATGCGCGCCAACTCCAGATCAAAGCGCTCAAAGGGCGACAGCTCCAGCAGAAAGCGGCGGATCGGCAGGTCGAAGCGCCGGTAGACCGCCGTTTCAAAATAAAGAAATACCTCGCCGTATGCCTGTGCGGTCAGCTCCGCGCCATAGGGCTGCCCTGCCGCCATGTGCCGCGCGAGGATCGCCGCGCACAGCGGATAGCCGGAGGTCTCCTTCAAAATCGAACCGATCTCGGAGTCCGTCGCCTCTGCGCCGCAGGCTTGCAGCAGCCGGCGGATGTCCTCACGGTCAAACAGCAGGTCCTCCGCGCTGAGAACGGTCATCATGCCCGCGTACTGAAACGCCATCAGGCAGGCGGGCGGTATGCCGCGTGAGAGCAGCACGAAGCGTCGGTCGGTGCTTTCGCGGGTCAGCGCGCACAGAGCCTGCCAGTCCCGTTCCTCCTGCATATCCTGAATGTTGTCGATCAGCAGGATGTCCCACGCATCTTCCAGAGAGGGCAGCGCAAAGCCGGTATCTGCCGCGTTCAGCCGCAGAACGGGCCGCCCATCCAACAGCGTATCGGCCAGCACTGTCTTTCCGAAGCCGCAGGGTGCGCTGAAAAAGAGCACCCTGCCGCGTTTCCAAAGGGTCTCAAACGCCTGTGCGGTAGACGGCTTGACGATGATGGCACTTTTGTCGGTCACGGACTTCCCCCCCCCTGCGGCAGAGAGGAATTGTCCCACGGGGTTCCCCGTGGGACAGCGAGGGTACCCTCGCTGTCATAAACCTCTGCCCTATAAATTTTTTTCGTTTTATTATACCAAAGCCCTTGAAAAATGTAAATCCGTCCAAAGTATGAGACGCGATGCGCTATGTTCCTGTCGATGCACTATGCGTAGATGCTAAGAATGGCGCTGCATAGTAAGCGCCTGTGCAGATTGGCATTCTACCCGGTAAAAAAATCGCACAGCATCAGACCAAAATGCCTGCTCTGTGCGATTCGGTGTTTACTTATAGCGCCTTGTCACTTTTTGCCGCGTCACAGGTGAATTACAGTTGAGGGTGATGGTGGCCCGTCCCGCCAGTGCCGCCTCCACGGTGATATACCGCAGCTCGGACACGCGAATGCCCTTATCATACCAGTTCTGCCCGGCAGCGGGGGTGGTGTCCACACCGGCAAGCCGTGCCAGTACGGTATTCACCATGGCCCGGGTCATCATCCGCTCAACGCCGAAGTGCTCCTCCGTGACGCCCTTAAACAGCTCGCGGGAGGCCACAAAGTTGATCTCGTCCTTGGCCCAGTGGTTCCGGGTGTCGATGAAGTCCTTGGAATTGTCCACGATCTTCACCGTGCCGGTGGAGCCGTCAGCGGCCTTGTTCTCGGTGACGGAGCTGCCGTTGGGATTGGTTGTGGTCTTGGAAGTGCTGCCGTCCTTGGCGGTAGTGGTCTCCACCTTGGTGCCGTCGGGCTTGGTGGTGGTCTCCACCTTTCCGGTGCTGCCGGAATTGTCACGGTCAGAGGATGAACCGCCGCCGAAGCTGCTGAAGCCGCCTGAGGAAAATCCTCCGCCACCGGAGGAAGAACCGCCGGAGGACTGGGCCTGAATGGTCGGCGTGTGAATGGCGTACAGAGTTTCCTGTGGCGAAAAGGGAACAGCGCGGAGGCCGGTGTTGTTGACCGTCCGCCGCGCTGTCCTTTGCCTGTTGTGGAATTATGCCAGCGAATGGATGATCTGGCAGTTGCTTGATTTACTCAGCCATGGCCCTCCAGAGGAAGGTCGCGATCTGGGCGCGGGTGCAGGTGGAGTTGGGGTCGAAACGACCGCCGCCAACACCGGCGGTAATGCCGTTCTCGATGGCCCAGGCCACAGCCTGCGCGTAGTAGCTGTCAGCGGGAACGTCAGCAAAGCTGGCGCTGGAGGCAGCGGCAGGCTGGCCCATGGCGCGCCACAGCATGGTGACCATCTGGGCGCGGTTGATGGTGCCGTTGGGGTTCGTGCCGTCAGAGATACCCTTCTCCTTGGCCCAGTTCTGGGCGTTCTCGAACCAGGTCGCGCCGCCGGTCAGGTCCGCATTGTTCTGGCGGGCGAGGATCGTCCACAGCTGGGCGCGGGTGGTGGAGGCGTTGGGCGCGTAGATCGTGGCGCTCATGCCGTTCACCAGCCCACGGGCACTGACGAAGTCGATGGCGTCCTTGGCCCAGTGGTTCCGGGTGTCGATGAAATCCTTAGAATTATCAACGATTTTGACCGTCGCACCGCCGTTGACCGTCAACTGGATACCGTCCTCGGTGGGCAGGGAGTTCTTGACGATCTCCTCGGTGCCGTCCGGATGGACAAGAACCGCCACCGTGCCGGGTTTCACGTTGGAAACGGGGATCTCCACCTTGGTGTCGCCGGAATTCTTGGGCAGATCCACCTTGACGGTGGGGGCGGTGTTGGAATCACGGGAAGCCTTGACCTCCACGGGAGCCTTCACCGGCTCGCCGTTGCGCTTGGCGGTCTCGATGGCCTTGCTGCTGAGAGCGGTCTCCGCCGTGGTCTGACCGTGCTTGTCGGTCTTGACGGTGCCGGTGGAGCCGTCAGCGGCCTTGGTCTCGGTGACGGAGCTGCCGTTGGGATTGGTGGTGGTCTTAGTGACGGAGCCATCCTTCTTGGTCTCGGTCTGGATCTTGGTGCCGTCCTTCTTGGTCTCAGTCTGAACCTTGGTGCCGTCGGGCTTGGTGGTGGTCGTCGTATCGGTCTTGCCGCTGCCACCGCCGGAGCTGCTGGAGCCGCCGCCACCGCCAGAGGAACTGCCCCCGCCGCTGCTGGGTTTCTTCACCGCTGTCAGCGCAATGGTTGTCTCGGACTGGGCGTATTCGGTATCTGCGGCCTTGACCGCTTTGATTTGAATTTCGCCGATGCCAGTTACCGTAACCTTGCCGTTGGCATCCACTGTTGCGGGGCCGCTGATGATCTCCCAGGTGACGGTTCCGGTGCCGGAGCCGCCGGTGGTCGTCAAGGTAAAGGTGTCCCCGTTGTAGACGGTAGTGGGCTTGCCGGTGATGGAAAGAGCCGCCTGCTCTGCCTTACCCACGGTAAGTGCATCGGTTTTGGCCGTTTTTCCGCCATAGCTGATGGTGACAGTTTTTCCGCTATGCCCGGTAACGGTCAGCACCGTGCCCTGGGCGGGATCGGCGGTCAGCTTGTTGGCGTCCCAGCCAATGGTTTTGCTGGTGTTGTCTCTATAGCTTACCTGCACCGACAGGCCGTTCAGATCCAGCGTCTGGCCGCTGGTGTAGGCCAGCTTGGCGGGCTGGGTTTGGATGGAAATGCTGCTGACCTCTTTTTCGGGGGTGGTAATTGCCACGCCTGTGCTGATGGTTTCCGCATAGTTGGTGGTGGCCGCCACCTTTGCAAAGAAGTAGTAGGTGGTATCTGCGGTCAAGCCGGAGAATACTTTCTCTGCCTGCCACTTACTGGGGGCTGTGTTGGTGGTATTCATGCCGTAGCTGACTGCTGCGCCGGTGTTGCCGGGTTCTACCTGAGCCTCCTCCAAGGTGATCTGCGTGGGGCTGTCCGCTTGCCCGGTAAGGGTGATCTTATAAGAAGCAGGGCTTACCTTCACTGTAAGGTTTTGCTGTACCGGGTTATAGTTGCCGCTACTATCTTTGTTGTAAGTAGCAGGGAAGGTGTTCTCTCCTACATTGCCAACCGAAGTATTTAGATCATTCCAAGCCCAGCCGTCTGTCAGAGGTACATCCTTCAGCGTGTCGCCATAAGTGGCGGTCAGACCGGTAGGGGGCGTGTAGCTCGGTTGGGCCTTGTTGATGGTAAATGTCCCTGTGCCGGTGGCTGTGTAATTGCCCTTACCGGTGGCGGTCACTGTGACCGTTCCGGCATTGGTGAGGTTTCCGTCCCCGCCGTTGCTGTTGGAATAGGAGAGGGTGTAGTCTGTGCTTGCACTCAGGGTCTTACTGTCCAGCGTCACCGTCACAGTGGGATCTTTGGAGGTTCCGTCATAGGTAAACGGCCCGCCGCTGACCTCCACCTTGGCGTCGTTCAGCGAGGCCAGAGCGATGGTAAATTTCCCGCTGGCTGAACCGGTGTAGTTTCCACCTGCTTTCGCGGTCACAGTTACGGTCGCCTGCCCAGCATTGATATTATTGCTGGCGCCGATGGTGTACTGATCGCTGGGGACGGTCTTGCCGCCCAACGTGACAACCACATCACCAGCGGCTGGGGTCTGCGCCTGGCCGGTGTAGGTATAGGTGCCGTTTACTTTCACTGTCGCGTCGTTCAGCTGGGCCGGAGCGATGGTAAAGCTCCCCGTTTTTGTGCTGATATAGTTGCCTGTACCGGTGACAGTTACGGTAGCATTGCCCACATTGGTGTTATCCGTATAGTTAACCGTATAGTCGGTGTCCTTTGTAAGCTGCGTACCGTTCCATGTTACACTTACCTCTGGGATAATGGGAGAATTGGTATAAAAATACTTGCCGTTCACCGTCACAATGGCATCCTTCAAATCTCCATGCACCGTAAGCCGGGTGCTGCCGGTTTGCGGCTTCAGCCCCATGCTGCCGCCATATTCGGCGGTAATAGTATTTTCTCCAACCGCAAAGCCTTTCTCTTGTGAAATTTCCACATCGGAAAGGGTGGCAGCATCGCCGTTGACATTTGCTGTGCCAAGGCTTTTCTTATTGCTGTCTGTTCCAACGAAAAATTCCACTTGATTTTCTGCTGCACGAGTGATGGCATTTGCCGCTTTGGATATAGTGGCCGCTCTGGATATAGTGGCCGCTTTGGATATGGTGGCAGTGATGTTCACCTTGGAGCCGTAGGTTGCCGGTGATGGGCTGACGTTGACCGTTACATTCGAATCCTTTTGCAGATTGTTCCGAATGGTATTTGCAACGGTGCCGGAACCCACAAGATTCCCTTTGCCGTCCAGAGTGCCGTCTCCTGTGATTGTTCCGCTATTGGTGAGGGTCACGCCGTCCTTCACAGTCAGGGTGATGTTTTTCGGTACGGTCAGCGTTTTGTCCGATGAAATCTTCAAATTCTCTTGCAGGGTTTGATCTCCATAGACTGTGCCAGTATTTCCATCGAAGATAATGCCGCTCCAACTATTCTGATTACTTGTATCGCTGATACCCCCATTGGCAACAATCAGGGCATGACCGTCCGCTCCGGTTGCGAAGCTGCTGCCAGAACCACCGTCTCCATCGCCGATTCCGGCTGCCAAAGATCCGCAGGTTGCGGTGACACTGCCGCCGTGGATGGTGATGTTGCCGCCAGAACCATTTAATCCGCCGCCGATTCCGGCTGCAGAAGGTCCGCCGGTTGCGGTGACATTGCCGCCGTGGATGGTGATTGTGCCGCCAGAACCAGTATATCCGCCGCCGATTCCGGCTGCAGAGTCTCCGCCGGTTGCGGTGACACTGCCGCCGTGGATGGTGATTATGCCGCCAGAACCACCATTTCCGCCGCCGATTCCGGCTCCATAATCTCCGCCGGTTGCGGTGACACTGCCGCCGTGGATGGTGATTGTGCCGCCAGAAGTATCAAATCCGGCGCCGCTTCCGCCGCCGATGCCCGCGCCGCCGTTGCTACCGTTTGCGGTCACTTCGCCGCCGTGGATGGTGATTGTGCCTGCAGCCTTCCCGTTTCCGCCGCCGATGCCCGCACCCCAGCCGCCGCTGTTTGCGGTCAGCCTTCCCGTGTTTTCCCCGACAGACTGGGCATAAACGGAAAAACTGTTGCCCTTTGCCACATTGATGCCGCCGATGCCGCCGTTGACGGTCAAAGTTGTGCCATCCGTCAAAATCAAGCGGACATTCCCGGTAACGGTGACGAGTTCATCAATTGTTACATTGCGGTTGACCACATACCAGCCGTCACTCCATGCGGTCGTACTGCCGTCCACCACAGTGTAGTTTCTACATTCCTTGGTTTCCCAGTTCTGCCCATTTTCATCACAGGTTCGGTAAGAAACAGGTGGAGGTGGTAAAAGCGGTTGGTTCCCCTCGACTGTGCCGTTTCCTGTGATTGTTCCATTGTTGGTGATTTTTCCGTTGTTTATAATTTTTCCGTTATTGGTGAGGGTCACGCCGTCCTTCACGGTCAGGGTGGTGTTTACCGGTACGGTCAGCGTTTTGCCCGATGGAATCTCTATATTCTCTTGAATGGTTGGATTTCCATAGACTGTGCCAGTATTTCCCTCGAAGATCATGCCGCTCCAACTTTTTTGATTTCTCTTATCGCCGATACCCCCATTGGCAACAATCAGGGCATGACCGTCCGTTCCGGTTGCAAAGCTGCCGCTATCAGCCGCCTCAAATTCGCCGCCGATTCCGGCTGCAGAACCTCCGCCGGTTGCGGTGACACTGCCGCCGTGGATGGTGATAGTGCCGCCAGAACCCTTCCATCCGCCGCCGATTCCGGCTGCATCATCTCCGCCGGTTGCGGTGACACTGCCGCCGTGGATGGTGATAGTGCCGCCAGAACCCTTCCATCCGCCGCCGATTCCGGCTGCATCTTCTCCACCGCTTGCGGTGACATTGCCGCCGTGGATGGTGACTGTTCCGCCAGAACCACCATTTCCGCCGCCGATGCCGGCTGCTAAACCCCCGCCGGTTGCCTTCACTGTGCCGCCGTGGATGATAATATTGCCGCCGCTACCACTATCCTTACCGCCGCCGATTCCGGCTGCACTATCTCCACCGCTTGCGGTGACATTGCCGCCGTGGATGGTGATTGTGCCGCCAGACGCCAAATATTCGCCGCCAATTCCGGCTTTTCCAAATTGACTGCTTGTGGCGGTCAGCGTTCCCATGTTTTCCCCGACAGACTGGGCATAAACGGAAAAACTGTTGCCCTCTGTCACATTGATGCCGCCGATGACGGTCAGGCTTGCGCCGTCTGCCAGAATCAGATGAACCTCGCCGCTGACGGTGACGCGGCTGCCGATGGTCACAGCGCCGTTGACTACATACCAGCCGTCATTCCATGCGGTTGTGCCGCTTTCCACCACAGTGACATTATCTGCTGTCTGTTTACTGCCGTTTTCGTCCAAATAGGAAACGCCGTTCTCCGCCAGTAAATTGACCATACCATTGAAGAAGTGGAACAGGCTCTCGAAAACCTCTGTCCCGGTAAGCAGTGCCTGTTCGTCCTCGGTCAGGGCTTCGTAGGCTTCGTATGCCGCCTGCAAGTCGGCGTAAACTGCGTTCTGCTCATCTTTTGTCATGGTCGTCAACTTGTCCGTTGCGGGTAGGGCGTCGATCAGCTTTTGCACCTTCTCTACGGTGATCGCATTCGCTTCGCTCTGGCACTGGGTCAAGTCTGCTCCCTCAATCCCGCATACGGGGCAGTCGGTGTTGACTGCACCCTCTGTACAGAGGGTAATACAGGAGCATTGCTCCTGTGCGCCGCCGTCCGGCTTTTGACCTGCATCACCGCCGTTGTGCGGGTTGCAGATTTCACAAATAAAGGTGCAGGGCTTTCCCTCGCTGCCCTCGGTGTAACCGCAATCCTCCGTATGTTCGGCGTGGTGTTCGCATAAACCGCCTACATTTTGATTTGAATTTTCCACCGCCAGTACATTTACCGGCAAAGTGGAGCATACCATCGCGCCCGCCATCAGCAGAGCAGCGATCCGTTTCTTTAATTTCATAGTTATCCTCCTGTTCCTGTGCTGGTCTATCAAAAATGCAAAAAGGAAGCGGTTATCCATCCGGCTGGAATGGACAACTGCTTCCTCTGTTATAGCGATATGCGGATAGCACAAAAACAGGCAGATTTAACCCTGTCTGTCTGTCTGTCTGTCTGTCTGTCTGTCTGTCTGTCTGTCGTAAGTATATTGTTCAACGGCATAGTTTGTCAACCCCTTTTCCCGCAAAAAAGCGCATAATTTTCCCTTCCCCTGTATTTTACGATACGGCGTTTTGCGTGTCAATAGGTTTGGAGCGAATGAAGTGTTTTCTCTTGCGCTGCCCCCGGTACAGCTTGTCCGTCTATGTAAAGATACCGTTGTTTTCTTTCATTGCTCATGGTGTTCCTCCGTTTTTCGTGTAGAGTCCACGCATAGCGCGTGGACTCTACGTTCTATACGGTGGTATTCTCTTATTTTCGCGGGTAACCTTCAATCCGCCGCTACACTTGACGCTTACCATCATAATGTCATGAGGTCAAGAGGAAAATGGTCGAAATGATGTCACGATTTTTTGGTGGTTACGGTTTGACGGTCACAAGTAAAGGCTCCCGCCGATTTCTCGGCGGGAGCCTTTTTGCTGCTGGGGTCTGCTGGGAAAGTGGATCGCTTACTTCATGTAGCGATACAGGAAGGTCGCGATCTGGCCGCGGGTGCAGGTGGAGTTGGGGTCGAACCGACCATTGCCAACACCGGCGGTAATGCCGTTCTCCACGGCCCAAGCCACGGCCTGCGCGTAGTAGCTGTCTGCGGAAATATCCGCAAAACTGACCGTGCCCTTCGGCTCGGGAGCACCGGCGGCCCGCCACAGGAAGGTGACGATCTGTGCGCGGGAGCAGTTTTGATCGGGACTGAATGTGGTGTCCGAGGTGCCTTGGGTAACCTCGCGCTTGAGCATCCACTCCACTGCGTCCACATAGTAGGCGCTGTCCTTCACATCCACAAAGGGATTCACCCAGGAGAAGGACGGCTCCACCGTCACCTTGTCGGCGGGCATCTCAAAAGTAAACGTGCCATCGCCGTTATCCTTGACGGCCAACTGCTTGCCCTTAGAATCCCGGACGATCACCTCGTCCACCTCGTAATGGCGCTCCAGCTTCACGGTGATGGTCACCTTGTCGCCCTTGGCCGCGCTGGTCTTGGAGAGGGAAACGGAGCCGTCAGGGTCCTTGCTCACTTCCGCCTTGACGGGATGTGTGGTAGGTTTAGAGCTGCTGCTGCCGCTGCCGCCACCGCCGCCGGAGGAGGAACTGCCGCCGGAGCTACCACCGGAACTACCGCCGGAGCTGCCGCCGGTATTGCCGCCACCGGTGATCTCAAACTCCACAAAAGCGGTCGCGCCCTTCACGGTGGTGCTCGCCTTGTACTTGCCGACAGCGGTGGGACCTTCACCCATTTCTACATAATTGCCGCCGGCGGCGAGTTTATAATAGGAGATGGCGATGTCCTCCAAAAACGCAGACTTCCAATTTCCCGATCCCACAACCGTTGCATGCTTTTCCTTGCCGTCATAGGTCAAGTTGGTGGGCGCCTTGATGGTCACGCTGCCGCCGTACATATTAAATGTGCCGTAGGCGTTTACACCGCCGCCATATTTGCCGCTTTTGTGTGTGATCGTTCCCGCCGTTCCCGCCGGCTCACAGTCGGTCAAGGTAAACGTTGCATTTTTGTCCTCGGACCAACAAATGACAGGGGTATTTGCATTGGTCTCTGCCTGTTCCAGTTTGATGCTGTGGCCGTTCAGGCAGAGGGTCAGATCCTTCTCGATCTTCAGCATATCCTTCGTGTCGATGTCTGCGCTCAAGTAATAGTTGCCGCCCTTCGCGACCGCGGCTTGCAGGTCGGCCAGGCTCCCTACCGCGTCGAAAGTGACCAGCGTCTCCTTCGCGTGGTCGCCGATGTCCTTGTGTGTCTTGCCGCAGAGGCAGTGCTTGTGTTCCGCGGCGGGCGGCTGGATGGGTGCGCTTGCTCAGAAATGAGATGTATTTTTAATCGGCATAGTATGTAGGGCGGCCAATGGATGCAAAGCCGCTCTTTCCCGTCACAACCACATTGTTGTACCCGCTGGCGCAGTGGATGATAAGCACATTGCCGTTTCCGTCAAATCCACAGACAATACCGACATGGCTGTCTCCCGGATAGAACACAAGGTCTCCCGGCTGGGCATCGCTCCATGAAATATCGGTGCAATAGCTGTGCTGACTGGACGCTCCACCGCCATGGCCGATGACATAACTGCCGCCAGACTGGTTGTAAAACACCCAATCGACAAAGCCGGAACAGTCTAATCCGAATGGGCGCATCGTTCCGGTCGTAGAGCTGCCTGCCGCCGTGACCTCCATTGGCGTTCCCCAGCGGGAGTCCCATCCAAGCACAAGGCTCTTTCCGCCCCAGAAATAGTTGACCTTGCCCAGAAGCTGATACGCCGTCAGCACCACCTGCTTGCGCTCCTCGCTGAGATCCGCAGGGAGCTTTTTCATGATCTCCGCAGCTTCCTTATCGCCGAGTGCAATATCCTGGTAGCTACCGGTGAGCCGCATGAACAGTTCTTCATACTCCGGCTGCATCAGTTCTTCCAACAGCTTGTGCTGCTCGGCGTTGAACCGATACTCGTCCGCCATTTGCAGATGATCCTTGACTGTGACAGTGATGTGCAGGATGACGGTATCGCTTTCATCCTCGTCGCCTGAGATGGTTTCCACCCAATAAGAGATAGCGTTCATATCCCAGAAAATCTGCCGCAGAATATCCAGCTTTTCTTCCGTCAACGTCGCCACCTCGTCCGGAGACGCTGCATCCATCGTTGTCCGCACAGCATAGATGGCCAACACATCCCGCCAGTTCGCCACCATAGCGGCGCTGCCCGCGTTGTCCATATCCAGTTCGTCATAAGGGTTATCCACCTTGATCTGCTCGATGCGGTCTGTGAACTCCGCGTTCAGCATGGTCACAGCCTCCGGCATCGTATATCCGGTGCCGCTGTCCTCGCCGGAGAAGAAAATCCCAAACGGCGACGCGATCAGAAGCCCAATCAGGCAGATGACTAACACCATTGAGAGGACCGTGCTGCCGCCAGCCATCATCGCCGCCGCAAGGCTTCTGGCGGCGGACAGGATCGCCCGCAGCGCCCGTCCCGCCGCCTGGGATGCTTTCTGCGCGGCGGCCTGCGCCGCTTTCGCGGCTTGCTGATACCGCGTTGTCTGCACCACTGCTTCCCGTGCGGCATGGGCGCTGCTTTGCAGCATGACCGCCTGCTTCTGTGCGGACTCTGCGGCTTTCACCGCGTCGCCCGTCTTGCGTGAACGAGACAAAGTCGGTGATACTTTCCGTTCCATTGGCAGACTGTGTTTTCGCGCCGATTTTGGCAAGCTGGTTGCCGCCCGCTCTTTAATGCGAGGAGTCTGTGCTGAACGTTTCCTGTCGGGCATGGTGCTGCCGTCCCTGTCTGAATGCAAGGCTTGCGCCGTCTTGACCTGGTGCCGCGATACGGCTCGTTTTTGCTCCGCCTGCCGTCGGGCGGCTTTGCGCCCGCGTTCCTCCATAAATACTCTCTGCCCCTGCCGCTGCGGTTCCGCTGCCACTGTGACCTGTGTCTCTGTCTGTGCGCCGATATAGGCGTCTTTGGTCTTGATCTTGGTAGCTTTTTGCGCGGCGTTCTGACGCGCCTGATGCCGTCCACGCTCCGCAGCGGTCTGCGGCTGTGAAACGGCAGAAGTGGTATCTTTTCCCTTGATAGCAGCAGGCTTTTGCTCTGTGGCATCGGCAGCAGGAGCACCGCCCTCCGGCGGCTGCTCCTGCTGTTTCTTCTTCCGCTGCCGGGTGAGTTCCTTTTCTGCCCGACGCAGGCCGCGGGCGGCGGTATCCTCAATGGTGTCGCCGCCGTACTCGTCTGCCTGCCCGTGCTGGGCCGTATCCCGCAGCTGCGTCCGCAGCCGCTCAGAGCCGTCGTCTAAGCCTTTGCGTAGCAGTTCTCTGGGTGTCGATACCGCCTTTTCCTTGATGCGTTCAGAGAGCGTGGGTTTTTCTTTGATTTTTTTCATAGCACATCACGCAATAAGGTCGGA
>UMID01017661.1_pt1 | contig 22544 bp, 19 predicted proteins | sample 1965691 | NCBI WGS metagenome assembly UMID01 (sample SAMEA4836115, study PRJEB28245) | human gut metagenome | biome: gut microbiome; material: fecal sample | place: Denmark | collected 2008 | reverse complement strand
TAACAGTTATTAAATTTCTTAAAACAGGTGAAATCTCAATCGGGCTTTGATGAGTTCATCCAGTTTATCTAACTCTTCCCTTCGAACCTCTATTACTTTCTCTAACCGATTAAGTATATCTGCTATCATATCTTGTTTAGAAAGCTCTGGTACATCTAATTCAAGTTTATTCAATTCCTTTGCTGAAAGATGCTTTACTGTTACAAAAGCAGTTCTTTGTTCTATTTCTTTTAGGGCTTTTAACATTGCAAAACGAAGGTATTCTTCATTTGTGCCAAGCTTTGCTGCCAACTTACAAACCCGCTGATTTAATAATGCTCCAGAACATTTCCATCTGGCAATATTAAACTCTCCGTCCATCCCTACAAGCAAATCTCCTGCTGATAGAATATATTCTTCTGGATAATCTCCAGAATAATATGTCTCAGAATATCCTCTTTTTACATCTCTAATACGCACTAATGGTGGATACGAAGAATCCTCAGTGAAACACTTAGAATCGAACGCATATCCATATTGAATATCACATATATCCGTTAATTTCTTCATCTACATCATCCCTACAAATCCGAATTGATTTTTACGCAATAAATTTTTGATGGGATGTTTTTACATTTGTTTGATTTACAATCGCATATTGCATGGTCGTATCAATCTGAGAATGACCTAATATTTTTTGCACCTGTTCAATTGGCATACCCCTGTCAATTGCTCTTGTTGCCATCGTTCTTCGGAACTTATGTGGATGTATTTTCCCCATATTCAATTTTCTTCCAAGAGTGCGAATACGCATTTCAACTCCACTGATTTTCAACCGGTCATGCGGAGCATCTAATGTGACAAAAAGTGCTGGATTATCATCATTTCGCTTATTTAGATAGTTTAATAAATGAAGCTTTGCTTTGGCATCAAAATAAACTTTACGCTCTTTATCCCCTTTTCCAAATACGACACATTCTCTTGCTTCAAAATCCACATCAGAAATATTCAAATTTACCAATTCACCAACACGTATGCCTGTTGAATAAAGTAAATCAATCATTGCCAAATCACGCGAACATTGACAATGATCTCTGAGAAGCTCAATTGCCTCATCTGATATAATTTCTTTCACCTGTTGCTTTGTTTTTATTTTATGGATACGCCTCATTGGGCTTTTCAGAATATAATCCTCTTCCTCAAGCCATGAAAAGAAACTGGAAATATTTCTTCTAATATTATCCACTGTCACTTTACTACAATCATTAATTTTTTGATAATCAACAAGATATTTCCTAATTTCCTCTGTTGAAATTTTTCTCACAGGATTCTCTATACTTTGAAGCATTCTTTCTACCGTTACACTGTAATATTGAATTGTTCGTTCCGAACATCCTTCAATACGCTTCGCGTCTAAGAACAACCGTAAATACTCATCATTTGATATTTCTTCTTTTTGAATCTCATTTTCTGAAAACGTCCGAAGTAAAACCTCCTGCAACTTCTTCATCTGTGAAATATTCAAATAATCTGCCATCTCGTTAATAATCTTCACAATTTTTTCTTCCATGTTAGTATCTCTCCTATTGATACCAACATCCTACACCCAAACTTTTTAAATCACTTTATTTTCTAAATAGCACTCGAACAAATATGATGGATTTTCATAATACATACTACTGTTATAGTCATCAATTTTATCGCTAAGAAAAGACTTATAAACCTTCATCAAGGCATCAATTACATCAATTTTTTCATACTCTGCTACAGATTTTATTAGTCTTTTATATACTTTTCCAATATCCCAATGTGATGGTATCGAATACTGACATTTTGCAACGTTATCAAATGTTCCCTCCTGAATTTCTGCAGCATTTATAAAATCATCACTCACTCGATTTATATTGTCGCTATGGTAAACATCTGCCAAATCATAAATCTTCGAAATATTTTTTTTATCTAATGCGCTAACTACATCTTTTCTTCTGTTTTTTGTCTTTCTAGCAATATACTCAATTAAGGAACAAGTAAAGAAAAGATCATTATCCTTTGTGGATTCTCTTCCCATATTTGCCATTACAAGACCTCCTCAAATCCTCTATATTCGAGACATTCTAATGCTTTCTCTGTACAAAAATTCATTTGATGAGTCGGATATTTAAATTTTGCCAAAACCCAAAACTGCTCTCTTGTAATACTCCCATCTATATAATCAGACACATAATTATAAATCTGATCATCTGCCATTGCTCCAATTACAATGTCATACGTATGTTTTTTGCCACTTCTACAATCTATAATAAAATCTAACCATTCATCAGTCATATCTCGAAACTCTTTTATTTGTAAATTATCTTTAAATCGTACATCATAAATAGATACAATACCTGTATCATAACGTTTCGCCCATCGCTGCGCTTGTTCTTTTATGATGGTGCAATAAAATCCATTACCAAAATCCTTTGTATTTCTTCCGATCCTAATTTCTGGATTTTTAACCGAGGTATATCCACCATGATAAACTGTCATTTTCGCCACTTATATACACTCCTCTCATTATCCAAAATATTTTTGCATCAAACTATCACAAAGCAATTGCGCATTATCCAATGCCTTTTGAACCGCAAATTTTGATTTGTTGACTTGTCCTGTAAATCTTATATATTCCTTTTGTAATTCAATGGGTGGTATTACCTGCTTATATGCTTTCATTATAGTAGTATTTAGATTAGGCTGCGTCCCTGCTGGAGCAATTGCTCTAAAATGCTCTGTCATTTGATTTAATGCCTGCAATAAAAACACTTTATCAAGCCTTTCGTCTATATCTTCCATCGCAAGCCAACCATCGTGAATGCATCCATCAAAGGTAATAATCCTCGCAAATCCTAGAGAAACTCCACAGTTTGCAAATATCAAACTACCGGCCTTTACAAGTCTGCTCTTCTTTACACCTTCTTGAATAATATGCTCCTTAGTCGACCTTAAATAAGTATTATCTCCATCCGTTGCATCACCTATTTTTATCCAAGGAACATCCCCGCCTAGGAATTGTTCTATTGGCCTTGGTGAACCACCTCTGACAATGGTACAAAGTTCTCCTAAAGGCTCACAATCCCAATTCTTATCATTGATATTAATATCGCCAAATAACTCGACAAATCGGGCCTTGATAAGGTCATCCAGTTTTACAAGTTCATTCTGTCTATGAAATTTTATTTCAACCACTCGGTTCAACATTTCAATAATATGCTTCTGTTCCTCAATACTTCTCATTGGAATAAGCATTTCTCGCATAGTCGCCTGAGTGAGTTTCTGGCGTGTTGCGCCATTTACTAATCCAGCCGTATTATAAAACATTAACGAATAGCATAAATAATCTACATCCAAAGAGCCATTCTTTGGTTTCAGGACATGAGCGTGGTTATTTACCCAACATTTTCCTGAAACCCTATATGCAATAGGTCTCTCCCTCGATCCAAAATTACCACCATCTTCAGCTAACAGCACCAATTCATCATCAAAAATATAATCATCAACATGATCTTGAATACCATTCGCACCATAATATGGATATGGACCTTCTTTTCTATCAGATGCCTTAATTGGTATTCTCATAGAATCCAATATTTCACAACAATCTTCTAACAACATCATATTCATACTTCATCCCCACAAATTCTATATAAAAGATTTGTCTTTCTATTGATTGGGGAACGTATGTTTGCTATAATCATTTTAGGTGCTACTTTATGCGGTAGGCGGTTAGTCTTCTTCGGAGGACTGTGACCTCCGATTACATAGAAATCTCTTCAATGAGAACTCTACGGAAAGGAGAACTTGCTTATGCTAACCATCAGTGACTTGATTGCAGTACTTGCGCTTTGTGCAACATTCTATAGTCTTGGTTACTCACATGGGAAGCGTGATTCCAAGATACAAAAATAACCGCCCCGAGCCTGAGAAACTTGAGCGGTTATTTTGACAATAATAATAAATCAGACTAGCTGTATATCTGTAGCACCTATGTCTATTTTTATCCTATCATTTTGCACCACTCATGTCAATTTTTATTCAACTTTTCAAACATACATTCTTAAACAAATCCGAATTTGTATTCCTTTCCTTTTATTTTAACACTCCTATTTCAAATTTTCTCTGAATCCTTGACATACAATTTAGTTATGTTATCATTAATAATAGTCAACTTGTGACGGATTAAAGCTGGGTTCCCGAATGGGAGTAGGCACAACAGTTGCTTAGAATCCTTTGCTCCTGGGGTTGACTATTTTTTTGCCAATTTCTGCTTCAAGGTATCAAGTATTGTACTTGGTGCTTTTCTTATTTCATCATATATAAAATCAATTGCTTGCTGTGAATAACTATACTGTGGCTGAGTAGATATTTGATATGTAAAACACATTCTCACATTTTCTTTCAATCCAAAATACGCTGTAAAATTCTGAAAGTGATACATATTTAACTCTGCTTCCTTCCCGTTATACATCATTGCAATTTTATCTTTCTTCAAGCGTTTGTTTATTTCCTTGATACAGGCTTTTGCGTTATATTTATGCGTTTCATTCGGATTTTTGATTTCTTTTATCAACCTTACTCCGTCTTTAGCTTCGTTTTCAATATGATAAAATTCTGTTGCTTCTTCTCTTTTCTTAGTCGCATAATGATAATGCTCCACTTTAATCGCAAAAGCACTGTTATTTTCTTCCATTAGCGGTTGCATAGAAGCATTTACCGATATCAAACGCTCTGCAACTTGCCTTTCGTATTTTCCTCTGATTTCAGTTTCATCTAAAGATTTCAATCTTACCGACAGCGTAATAAAGTTTTCCGGTATCACCTTCGTCATATCAACATTATGGAACGCCATCATTTTATCTACAAAATTAAATACACATGCTTGTAATAATGAAACATACACTGCTTCGTATTCTTCTGTAATAAAATGTGTACTTGTATTTCTCAATTCAATAACTTTCTCTAGATTTTTTCGCAACGGTGCTTTCTCATTCGTGAATATTTTTTGAACACAGCGTTCTAAAGTGATTGTACGATTGGGTTTGTCCGGAAAATATATAGATTCTTCTCCAAATTTTTTTATCATATATGCTTTTAACATTAACTCCCATGCATTGCAAATAAAAAAGCTAAATCCTTCTAATCTGTACCTAATCGATGGTTTATTATATATTTCAATTGCTAATATGAACGCTTCCTTCGCCTTATCTATTAATTGTTCCTGTACCGTCATTTTATCTCCCTTATAAATTTAACAGCTTTTCCAGTTCATCCATTTCCTTGCCAATCTCCAACTCAATCTCACGAATACTAGCCATAATTTCTGATGTCGGTGGATACTCGACTGGAACATACTCAATTTCTTTGTATTTATTAATACTGAGATCATAACCATTTTCAACAATATCCTGTTTCGGCACCATAAATGATTTATCAGTACGTTTTCTTTCAGCTTCCTTATCTAGATTCTTAAATCTCTCAATAATATCCGTAATATCCTTTTCTGCAATTGGAGTACGTTTATCATCAAGACTAAACCCATCCGCTGTCATATCATAAAACCATACCAAATCTGTTCCTCCATGTTCTGTTTTGGTAAATATGAGGATCGCGGTGGATACTCCTGCATATGGTTTAAACACACCGGAAGGCATAGAAATCACTGCCTCTAATCTCTGATTCTCAACAATTTCTTTCCTAATATCTTTATGCGCTTTTGATGAACCAAACAAGACGCCATCCGGAACAATGCAAGCACATCTTCCACCGACCTTCAACATGCGAAGAAATAGTGCAAGGAACAATAATTCCGTCTTTTTTGTCTTGCAAACTTTCAGCAAATCTCCTGATACTGATTCTGCATCAAGGCTCCCCTTAAATGGTGGATTTGCAAGTATCAATGAGTACTTATCCTTATCTGAATTTTGATCAGACAAACTGTCTCTATATTCAATAAATGGATTGTCAATTCCGTGCGTCATCATATTCATTGCTCCAATACGAAGCATGGTTCTATCCATATCATATCCATGAAACATATGATTCATATAATGATCTTTCTTCTGTTTATCAAAGAAAATCTCTTCTTTTTTCTTTTCCTTCAAGTATTCTCCTGCCGCCACCAGAAATCCCGATGTGCCGCAAGCCGGATCACAAATCACCTCATCACTGGAAGGATCCATCATTTCTACCATCATACGAATAATATGCCTTGGGGTTCTAAACTGTCCGTTACGCCCTGACTGTGCAATCTTTGATAAAAGATATTCATATACATCTCCTCTTACATCCGCAGTCTGAATTTCATTCATCATCTGGTAGATTTCATCTAATGAATCTACGACTTTTGATAAAACAAGCGGGGTAGGCAATTTAAAAATTGCATCATCCATATATTTTGAATAAGCGCTATCTTTATCAGAATGTAATGATTTTATAAATGGAAATACCCACTCCTGCATCACCGAATACATTCTATCAGCCGGGAAATCATGAAAAACTGACCATTTAAGCTGTGAACCATCGATGGTTCTTTCTCCAATCTTTACTTCATCAGAAAAAATACTCTGATAGGGGAGGCCCAGCATAGCGCTTTCTTTCGCTCTTATATTGTCCGAATCATCTAAATCATGGATAAACATCAGATATGTAATCTGTTCAATTACTTCAAGCGGATTTACTAATCCACCAGAAGCAAAAATATCCCACAAGCTATCGATTTTGTTTTTTAATTCACCTGTTATCATTTAATCCTCCACTTTCCACACATACTTTGTGTAACGGCCTCCTCCGATTTTTTCTATTTCTCCACTCTTCAACAATTCTGCCAAAGTTCTCTGAATCGTTGTATCACTAATATCTGGATTCATTTTCATCAATTCCGACTTTGTAATGGTACCTATATGGCTTTTTATTATTTCCCGGATACGATCTGATTTTGACAAATTAGGGGAAGTCAATAATTTTACTCTGGATTCAAATTCCCTGTAAGCATTTATAATCACTCCAAGCATATAATTTACAAATGGTTTGTAATCATTCTCATTATCATGCCATCTAGTAGAACTATCTTGAAGTGCTTCATAATATGTTTCTTTCGATTCTTCAATAATTTTTTCAATACTAATGTATTTCCCCACAATGAATCCTGACTGATATAGCAAAAGCAAAGTAAGCAACCGACTCATTCTTCCATTTCCATCATTAAATGGATGAATACATAAAAAATCCAGAACAAACATTGCAGACAACAATAATGGATCTGCCTCATTCTTTGTCTCTAAAAATGCTTTACATAATTCATCTATAGAAGCTGGCGTTTCCCATGCAGCAACTGGTCTAAAACGTACTCTCTCAACTCCCTCCATGTCCATCTCTTGGATAACATTATCTGAAGTCTTAAACACACCGCCTTCAACACTTCCAAGAAATTTATATAAATCTCTGTGTAATTGTAAAAGATAATTCGTATTGATTGGAATATAATCATAATTCTCATGTATTGTATTTAAAACATCTCTATATCCCGCAATTTCAGATTCATCACGATTTCGTGGGGTAGTTTTCGCTTGCACCAAGTTCTTCAATCTATCATCCGCTGTCGAAATTCCTTCAATTCTATTTGATGCTTCTGTACTTTGAATCTTAGCAATTTCTACCAATTCATTAAGTTCATCTTTATGAGCTTCAATAAACAGTCTCTGTTCTCCTTTATACTCATGAATAAGAGTAAGTTTTTTTACTATTTCTGACGTCAACAAGGCATGCCACTTTTCTTTGTAATTATAATCTCTCATTCAACTACCTCATCATTATTTAATTTAGTCATTTATAGACTATATGATTAGCTATATTTATTCTACTATAGTTTAATTTAGCCGTCAACGCCCTTAACTTAGTCATTTTAATTGTTTTTGACCAAATTAACATCTTCGAACTCTTGGATTCATCTGGATTACTCATTTTCATTTTTCCGATCTCAACTAATAGCAGAACAACACTCATTCATTAACCTTGTTTATACTCTACCACTTGTTTTTAGTTCATTTAAGAATCTTAAATTTTATTGTTACAACGCATTTTATTTGATGCCATAATTTGCAGAATTCGGAAAATTAAAACATCCCATTTTTAGCCTTGTTATAACGGTAATAATTTTTTCTATTACTGTTATAACAAGGATTCCAGGGGTTCGGGGATGGAAGATCCCCGTATTATTTCTGCACTATTTATTTCTCTGAAAATGGCATATTATAATGTGCTGATCAACAATTTTATACTGCGAACGAAAAAAATCGCTATACCACAGCAAACATGAGGGATACAGCGATTTTTTCTTTTTCTAACTGTCAAAGATGGGATTATAGAACAAAATGATATTTTTGTCAAAGCACATAATGTACCGGTCAATTCGCAGAATCAAGCTGATCCTTATTGCTCCGACAACACTTTTCTTCTAATTGCTTCTTCCCCTTTGACGTCTGCCATATATACAGTGTTAAAAAAATTTCCTTTAGCGGAACATAATCATTTTTTTATATTTTTGTAATTCTTTTTGAATTTTTTCAAATTCCGGCATCCGCCATTCCCAGTTGGGGCTTCCTACCGTTCCCGGCGTATTGATATGACCTTCTCTGCCCTGTCCCAGAAAATCTGCTGCCGGCAGAATTGCATACTCGGCACGGCTCTTTAATGTATAAGCAATCAGTCTGTCCTTGACACTGCCCTGGCCAAATCCTTTTCTTTTCAAAAATCTACGCACCTTACACTGCGCTCTGCGCGAAAGCCCTTTGTACCACTCCATCAAAGTATCATTGTCATGAGTCCCCGTGTAAATAATGATATTTTCTACATCATCGGAACAGTCGTATGCATATTTTCCCTTTGTATCAATATCGAACACGAGAATCTTCATGCCTTTTAAATGATAGTGATCCCTTAAGGCAAGAACTTCCGGCCGCAGGTCACCCAAATCTTCGGCTACCAGATTGACGTCTGGAATCTTTTCTTTCAAAGTATCAATAACCTGATACCCCGGTGCCTCAATCCACTGACCTTCCACCGCTGTAGGACAGCTTGCCGGAATCTTCCAATATGTATCAAATGCACGGAAATGATCAATTCTGATAATATCAAATAACTTACTACTGTAACCAATTCGGTGCACCCAGAACCGGTAGCCATTCTTTGCCATATACTCCCAGTCATAGATCGGGTTACCCCAGCGCTGACCAGTCGAGCTGAAATAATCAGGCGGTACTCCTGCAATAAAAGTTGGATATCCGTCCTCATCCAGAAGAAAGTTATCCTTCCCCGCCCATACATCTACGGAGTCCACACCCACATAAAAAGGCACATCCCCCATGATCTGAATGCCACAACTATTTGCCGCATCTTTCACCTTCATCCATTGAGTATAGAAGATATACTGCAAAAACATCTGGTATGCAGCTTCTTCCTCAATCTCCTTTGGAAGAGAAGTTCTGGTTTTCGGCCAGTCTTTTTCTTCCCTGCTCCATTCATTCCAGCACGTTCCGTCATTAGAAGCTTTCATAGCTTTAAACACACCGTATTCATATACCCATTCCATAGAAACAAATTCTTTGTATTCGTCTGTCTCTGTCCCGTTCTTTTTTTGGAACACTTGGTATGCCTGCCTCAGGTAAGGGGCTTTGAATGCGCGCACCCCTTCATAGTCCACACGTACCTCCCGCTCCCTGAAAGAGGGAATCTCATCCTCCAAAAGCCCTTCCTCCTTCAGAAGATCCAGGCTAATGTACAATTCATCCCCTGCACAGGAAGAATAAGGCTGATATGGGGAGTTTCCGTATCCAACCGGATTCAATGGCAAAAGCTGCCAAATCTTCACCCCACTGTTTTTCAATATTTCAATCCAACGATATGCAAATTCGCCCAACTCTCCTATCCCCGTACGTGACGGGAGGGCGGACAACGGCATCAAAATCCCTGTCTGTCTCATGTTACGTTCTCCTTACTTTATAAGTGCCAGATATCCTGATTATACTCTGCAATTGTTCTGTCAGAAGAGAAGAAACCTGCTTTTGCAATATTCACAAGCATTTTCTTTGCCCATGCATTCTTGTCTTCATAATCCTTCAACATCTGCTCTTTTGTCTGAATATAATCCTTTACATCAAGCAACGCCATGAACCAGTCTTTTTCCACAATTTCCTTGTACAGACGTCCTAAATTAACCGGATCTCCGATACGCATCAGGTCCTTACTTATAATAAAGTCCACCAGTTCCTCTACCATCGGGTCATTGTCGTAAATATCCGCAGCACAGTATTCTCCGGTTTCATACAATTTGATAATCTTTTCGGATTTTTCACCAAAAATGTAGATATTATCATCCCCTACAAGCTGGTGAATCTCCACATTCGCTCCGTCCTCTGTTCCAAGTGTCACAGCTCCATTCAACATGAATTTCATGTTTCCTGTACCGGAAGCCTCTTTTGAAGCCAATGAAATCTGCTCAGATATATCGCAGGACGGAATCAGTTTTTCTGCCTTTGTCACATTGTAATTCTCTACCATGACAATCTTGAAGTACGGACTCACTTCCGGATCGTTATCGATGAGCTGCTGCAGGCAGAGGATGAGATGAATGATGTCTTTCGCAACCGTATAAGCCGGCGCTGCCTTTGCCCCGAAGATCATTGTAAGCGGTCTCTTCGGCAGGTTACCTTTTTTAATCTCTTTGTATTTCCAGATTGCATACAATGCATTCATCTGCTGTCTCTTATATTCATGCAGACGTTTGATCTGGATATCGAATATTGCATTTTCATCAATATCCACATTCTGCGTCATCTTCAGATAATTTTTCAATTCTTTCTTGGCATTTCCCTTGATCTCTCTGAGTTTTTCCAGCACTTTTTCGTCATCTTTGTACTGCAGGAGTTTTTCCAGTTCTTCTGCATTTTCCATATACCCCGGTCCGATCAGTTCTTTGATATACTCTGCCAGATCATGGTTGCAGTGCACAAGCCATCTGCGGAATGTGATTCCGTTTGTCTTGTTGTTAAATTTCTGCGGATAGATATCATAAAACGGTTTCAGTTCTGATTCTTTAAGGATCTCTGTGTGAAGAGCTGCAACACCATTCACTGCATATCCGAAGTGGATATCAATGTGTGCCATGTGCACTCTGTCCATGTTATCAATAATGTAGACTCTCTCGTCGTGGAAATCTCTTCTCACTCTTCTGTCCAGATCGCGGATAATCGGCATCAACTGCGGAACCACTTTCTCCAGATAACTGATCGGCCATTTTTCAAGCGCTTCCGCAAGAATCGTGTGATTTGTATATGCACATGACTTGCTTACAACATCCACAGCCGTATCAATATTAAAGTTCTTCTCCTCTGTCAAGATACGGATAAGCTCCGGTATCACCATTGTCGGATGTGTATCATTGATCTGGATGCATACATGTTCGTGCAGGTGATAGAGATCCACACCTCTGTCCTCCGCTTCTTTTATGATGAGCTGTGCCGCATTGCTCACCATAAAATACTGCTGATATAATCGCAAAAGTTTTCCCGCCTCATCGCTGTCATCCGGATAGAGGAACAGTGTGAGATTCTTTTTGATATCATTTTTGTCAAACTGAATACCATCATGAATGATCGACTCATCCACACTGTCCAGATCGAACAGATGAAGCTTATTACAGCCACTGTTGTACCCCGGCACATCAATATCATACATGGTAGATTTCAATGTGAAATCTTTGAACGGTACTTCAAAGCTCACATCTGTCCTTGTCAGCCAGCTTTCGTCTGTAATCCACGGATTCTTCTCTTCCCTTTGCTTATTATCCTTAAATTTCTGCATAAAAAGGCCTTCATGATAATTCAATCCTACACCATCTCCATGAAGTCCCAACGTAGCAATGGAATCTAAAAAACACGCCGCCAAACGTCCAAGACCTCCATTACCCAAAGATGGTTCCATTTCCATCTCTTCTATCTCTGTCAGGTTATGACCATGATTTTTCAGAACATCCCTTACTTCTTCAAAAATTCCCAGATTAATTAAATTATTGGATAACAATTTCCCAACAAGGAATTCAGCAGAAATATAATATAGCTTTCTATCTCCGCTATTTCTTTTCATTTGTTGTAATTGTTTTTTTGTGAAATTTAACAATGCAATGTATATTTCTTCTTTAGAGGCTTCATCAAGAGATTTACCCAAAATAACTTTCAATTGTTGCTCAATATTTATATTCATCTTTTACTTTTAGCCTTTCATATAATTTTTAGCCTTTTACTGCTCCTGCTGCCACGCCTTTAATAATATGTTTCTGACAGGACAGATAAAAAATAACTACCGGTATCACTGCCAAAATCAAAGCAGCCATAACCGCTCCCATGTCTACGCGTCCATAACTTCCTTTCATGTACTGGATTGCAATTGATATTGTCTTATATTTATTTAAATCCAGCACTAAATATGGAAGCAAGAAGTCATTCCAAATCCACATAGTCTCTAAAATACCCACAGATATATAGGTTGGTTTCATGATTGGAAGTACTACACTAAAAAATGTACGAAGCGGAGTACAACCATCAATCATAGCAGCTTCTTCGATTTCCAATGGAATAGATTTTACAAATCCACAGAACATAAACACAGCAAGCCCTGCTCCAAATCCCAAATAAATAAGGATAATTCCCCATGGCGTGCGCAGTCCTGTACGGTCCGCAACCAGAGACAGTGTAAACATAACCATTTGGAATGGAACTACCATTGAAAACACACAAAGAAGATAGAATAATTTCGTAAATTTTGTCGTAACCCTTGTAATATACCAAGCGCACATTGATGTACATACTAAGATTACAAGCACGGAACCAACAGTAATAAAAACGGTCCATCCAACTGCACTTAAAAGTTCATATTTATCAATCGCAGATATATAGTTTTCAATACTTGCAAATGTCTTCCCGGAAGGAATTTGGAATGGCTCTTTGTTGATATAAACTTTCTTCTTAAATGAATTCAGGAGCACAATCAAAATAGGTAAAATATACACAATACCTATAATCGTAAATACGCCTGTGCCTATCCAGCTAAAAATACCTTTTTTCGTTTTCATTTATTGCTGAACCTCCTTTGAACGTGTCATACGCAATTGAACCATGCCAATTGCTACCACAAGTATGAAGAATAATACCGCTTTTGCCTGTCCTACACCTTCCCATCCAGTACGTCCATAAAAGGTATTGAATATATTAAGAGCCATCATCTCCGACATTTTAGATGGTTCACCTGCTGTCAATGACAGGTTCTGGTCAAACAGTTTAAATCCGTTTGTGATAGACAGAAATACACAGATTGTTATGGACGGCATCATCATGGGAACCGTAACTTTCCACAGTCTCTGGAACCGGCTTGCCCCATCAATCTGGGCAGCTTCTATTACGTCTCCCGGAATGGATTGCAACCCTGCTATGTAAATGATCATCATATAACCGATCTGCTGCCAGCTCACAAGTATGATCAATCCCCAGAATCCGTACCATTCATTTAACGCAAGCGCTGTTTCATACTTTGCAAGAATACCGTTAAAAATCAGCTGCCATATGTATCCAAGCACAATCCCGCCGATTAGATTCGGAAGGAAAAATATAGTACGGAAAATATTGGTTCCCCGAAGTTTTTGTGTCAATGCCATCGCAAGAGCAAAAGCAAAAATATTGATCACAATTAATGATGTGACCGCAAACAGAGTCGTATACCAGAACGAATGTCTGAATACAGTGTCCTTTAAAGCTTCCACATAATTTGAAAAACCGATAAATTTTGCATCTGTTACAGTTGTAAACTTACAAAATGACAATCCAACTCCCAAGACGAATGGAATAATAAATCCAAGTATAAATGCGAAAAACGTTGGAAATACAAAAATCGGCATATATCGTTTCATAGATTTTTCCATTTTTATATCCTCCTAAAAAAAACGGCGAGGACTTCAAAACCGCCTCGCCGTTTCATTATGTTTGTCCTCTTCTATTTTGCCGCTGCTGCCTCTGTTGCCCATCCGTCTACAAAAGCAGTAACCACCTTATCCCAGTTGGCGTCTGTCTGATCAGCCGCATATGCTGTAAGAGCAGACCCAACACCATTTTTCCATTCTTCTGAAGGCATTGTTGAAAAATTCCATGACACAGGTGTTTTTCCTTCATCCAGATACTTATTAGCTTCATTTACAAGTACGTTCTCAGATTTAAGATTCGCATCAAACGGAATTACAAATCCCATATCTTTACACATAGATTCCACGCCTGTTTCCGATGTCACACACCAGTTCATGAAATCCAGTGTTGCCTGAATATCCTCTTCAGATGCTTTTGCATTTACACACCAATAGTTTTCTGTTCCTGTGCAGACACCCTGTTCTTCTTCACCTTCCACACCAATATAAATCGGAAGCATTCCAAGATTCTCATCACCAAGATCAACTACGTTATTGTATTCCCATGTTCCGTTTTGATAAAATACTGCTTCTTCTGTAACAAACTCTGCTGTAGCATCATCTGCAGTTTTCGTTGAAATTTCTGTCGGCTTACATGTTGCATTATTGATATAGAGATCCCAAATCTGGCGATAATTATCAAGATAAGTTCCCTTGATTGCCTCTGTGTTGTTTATTCCTTCGTCTTTATATTCATAATAAATCGGAAGATTTGCTAAATGTGTTTTAAATCTCCAATCGGAAGATCCGTCCATTCCGGCAGAAGTAAATGCTGAGAATCCAAGTTCATCTTTACGTGCTGTAATGTCTTCTACAACCTTTTTAAAGCTTTCAAAATTCGTGATATCTTTTGCTGAATATCCTGCCTTTTTCAGCAATCCTTTATTATAGATAATACCGTAATTTTCAATCACGTATGCGATTCCGGACATTTTATCGCCATCCATCAGCGCAAAGCTATCATCTGTAAGCTCCTTAGCGATATCAGAATCTTTCAAATCATAGCAATAATCCTTCCACCCCTGCAAACCAACCGGTCCATTAACCTGGAACAACGTAGGAGCATCTGTCTTTGCCATCTCTGACTTTAATGTTTTTTCATACTCACCGGAAGCTGCTGTCAGTACAGTAACCGGAACCCCTGTTTCATCTGTGTAAGCTTCTGCCAGTTCCTGCCAGTACTCATCTGCTTCTGGCTTAAAATTTAAATAGTAAACCTTTCCGCCTGCTTCTTTTCCGCTCGCTTTTTCATCGGAAGAGCTACCACAACCCGCAAGCATACCGGTAGCTACTACAGCCGTCATTATGACAGCCAGCATTTTTTTCATTTTCATAATTTTTCCTACCTTTCTTTGAACAATCCTGTTGTCCCTTTGCTAAGTATAATATTATCAAAATTAAAAAAAATGCTATAATAATTATCCAACTCCAAATACAAAAAAATATACTATTTTTCATTCTCACATTGCTGAATACTTTCGTCTGCCCTTCTGACAAACTCTTCCTCAGTCATTTGATCTTTCGCTAATTTAGGAATGATCTCTCCCAGTGTTTTTTCCTGCAGAACAGAGTTCCATTTCACCTGATAGTTGGGAACAATCTGCGGATTTTCCGTATAAGCTTTAATATAATCATTCAACAACTGAGAGTTATTCTGAGGGTCTGCGCTTAAAAGTTCTTCCTTCTGTTTGAGATTAAAAGCCGTACGATATTTCAAGAAAACAACTGCCGCCTTTTTTACTTTCTCGCTATAGCCTGACACGACTCCCCAGCCGAAAGTTTCCGGAGAAGAGATAAGTTTATTTCCCGGAAACGGCGAAAAGCGAACACTGTTTTCCATACTTTCAGGTATCTGGTCTATCATCCAATATCCGTTGGGTATCATAGCCACTTTCCCTGACACAAAATTTTCATAGGCGACATCAAAGTCATTGTACATTGCATTTTCCGTCGTATACTGAAATAACTTTTTCAGAGTGCCTGCCAACTGCAAGCCATTTTCATTTTGATAGCTGTCGGGATACAATGCGTCCATAAACTGCGCCCCCTCCTCTGAATCTGCCAGCTCGGCTGTCGCAAGGAGCATCGGCGCCCACGCAGTCCCTTCCGTATGTAAAGCAAGCGGCGTAATTCCGCTATTTTGCAATTTGTCGCAACAATCCCAAAACTCCTCCCATGTTTGCGGGAATGCTTCTATACCTGCCTTGCGGAAAAGCTGCTCATTCCAAAACACACCAGAGCAGGAATAGAAGGCAGTGCTAAGCGGAGCAAGATAGATACTTCCATCAGACTCTGTACAAGCCTCAAGCACCGCAGGCTCGATCATCTTTTTCCATTCCTCATCTTTATTGATCACCGGTGACAGATCTTCAATCCGCTCATCTTGTAACATGAGCTGATAAAAAGATGGAAGCAGGCGAAGATCTGTAATGATTGCCGGAAGTTCATCCGTCACATTCAATCTTTTCAGATTGGTACGATATTCTTCTTCTGTCTGAAGCGCCCACTCTACATCTATCTGATACCTGCCTTTATATTCTTCATTGAACGCAGTAATCACGTCCTCATCATTTTTATTTCCCGTACTCGGGTCAATAGTCAGAAGCATCGGAATCTTTACTTCTTCGGTATACTCTGTGCGTTCTGCATCCTCTTGACGGGAACACCCCGCCAGACCCAGAGAAAACATTATACTAATAAATATTACAAAGACTTTTTTATATTTCATCATTCTCTTTCCCACTTTCCGGCAACTGTATAATACACCTTGTTCCACACGATTCAATTTCATAGTAAAAGCGAACTTCATCACCATATTTTAAACGAAGCCTTGTAATAATATTTACCACTCCATATCCATGCTTCTTATCAGGAAACACTTCTTTCAATTCAACTACGGGCACGTCTGACAACGAATTAATTCTATCAACCATTTCCGAATCCATGGGAATTCCATTGTTGTAGACCGTAAAAGTCAATTTCCCTGACAGCTCCTTCACCTCTATCCGAATGATGCCCCCTTCCTCCATATCGGCAAATCCATATTTTATTGCATTCTCTACTAACGGCTGTAAAATGAGTTTTAGAATCCATCTTTCGTTTTTTTCCACTTGACAATCTATTTCGTAAGTAAATAATCCACTGTTGCGAATCTGCAAAATCTCCATATAACTTTGCACATTTTCCAGTTCATCCCCTACTGTCACAATGTCTTTGCCTTTGCTTAACGACAGCCGCAGATATGTTGACAATGACTGGATCATCTTCATAGTTGTTTTTTCTCCGTTAATCCTTGCCAGCATATAAATAGTATCCAATGTGTTATATAAAAAATGAGGCTTAATCTGATTGATGAGCATATTCAGTTCACTTGTCCGAAGCTCCTTCTCCTGTTTCTTAATTTCATTCAGAAGATTTTCTATGTTCTGAAGCATCTCATTGTACGAATTTCCTATTTTGTCCAATTCTGTATTTGTCTCTATTTTTACCGTATGAGAAAAATCTTTTCCGTCAAACTGCTCCATTTCTTTACTGAGCATTAAAATCGGCTTTGTAAATATTTTTGAAATATAAAAGCTTACCTCCATCGCAATTATGATCACCACGAGATAAATCACCAATAATACCAGAGCAATCTCGGTCATCCCCCGGTTTAACACTGTATTAGGCACCAAGGTAAATATGGTAAAACCGCTTTCCTGCTGGCGATATGCCTGCAGCATTCCGCTGCGCAGCCGTTCTCTTTCCAGAATCATTCCCGCTCCTTTGTATTTAAATAATCCGGTTATTTTTTCTTCATCCTGCTCATTCAGTGCAAAGGACTCCGGTGTGTATTGCATGCAAAGGTTGCCTTTGTCATCAACAACTCCAACGACGATATCTTCTATTCCGTTCTGTTCTTCCACGATACTTTCCAGATACTTCTCATCCATTTTAAAAAATAGCATCCCCGGAGCATGTGCATCCTCCATATTGCGTACATTGCGTCCGATAAACAGTTCCGACCTGCCCGTCTGGAACAATGTATCTTCCTGAAAGAACCATTGGGTCTTGGCGTAATTTGATGAAAGCTTTTTCTCTATTCCGCTCTTTTTAAAGTCCTTATATGAAAGATTTGAATATGATTTTGTATAAACATTTTCTTTATTGTCAATATAGCAGTACTCTGACACATAATCTAAATCTGTATAGGCAAAATACTTACTCAGGGCATTTTTCTCCCCCAGCTCCAGTTCTGCCGCCTGCAGGCTTCTCTGAACATTTTTGTCAGTGATGCACTCGGCAGTAACCTCTTCGCTTTTCTTATATAAACCGTCAAGAGTAATGCCCATTTTTTCTGTCATGAACTCATACTTATCCAAAACCACGTTTGATATGTTTTTTCGCACATAGACCCCAACACCCACGCTGGATAATAACAATGCCAACGCAAGCAACAGCACTATATTAATCAAATATTTCTTCTGTATGCCTGATATTCTCTGTATTTTCATAGGTCATGTTCCTTTTTATATTCGCTGGGAAGTTTTCCGGTATACTCTTTAAACAAATGGGAAAAATACGAGGAATTCCCTATACCGACTTGTTCACATATAGCCCCTATACTAACTTTCCCTTCTTCCAACAGCCTTTTTGCCCTCTCCATTCTTCGTTCCATCAAATATTTCTTAAATGTCATATGAAATGTGTTTTTAAATATCCGTCCAAAATATACAGAATTTAAATATACATGATTAGCTACTGATACAATTGACAGATCTTCTTCATTCAAATGCTCCTCTATGTATGCAACAGCTTCTGACATATATTCTTTGAAAAACTTTGTTTCATTACCGCATCCTTTTTCCTTCCTCTTCTCGATCACATTGCACAAAATTTTGTAGCATACATCAATCGATTTACCGGCTGTCAGTTTTTGAATATTTGAATAGTATTTTTGATACTGATCCATTAGTTCTTCCGTAATCCCGTACGAATTTCTTAACATCGACTCTGTCTTCAGCATAATCCTGTGTATCTCATACATCTGCCGTTCTTCCTCTTCCGGAAGTCCATAAACAAAATGAATAAATCCTTCTTTCAGTTCCTTAACATCATTTCTTCTGATTGCATTAAGAATCATGGTTTCATAATCCTCGGAGTGTGCTTTCTCAACATCTTCCTCCAACTCTTCCGGCATTGTAAATGCACTGGCTCCCGACATACATGCCAGTTCAAATAATTTTGCCGCCTCATTGTAACTTTTTTTAATGCCTTCTATTCCCTTATATGGTTTCGATATTGCCGCAACGACCGGATAATCTTTTTCTTTTACCATTTCAAACAGCTGCTTTAGCGTAATAACAGATTCTCCACTTAACGCCTTTATAATGAAGATGATGGCATTCTCTTCACTTTCAAATACCCAGTAAAAAAAAGAGGCTCCGATATAGTTTTCCAATAATTGGAGCATTGCAAATTTTTTTGCCTCGTAATCAAGTGAATTTGTGATCTTGTATGAAAGATCAACATCAACATAAGCTGTAATGAACTTATCATTCTTCTCTAAAGTTGTATCTAACGTTTGAAACGCTTGTTCCACCTTTTCAATCGAAAGTTTGTTTTTTACATATTTTTGAAGTATCGCCTTTAGAAATGTATCTTTGTCCTTGACGATCAAATCTTCCCATCTTTCCAGCTTTTCTTCATTCTGAATCTGTCCCATGCAAGATTCATATGCTCCACACATAGTTTGCCTTAATTCGTCATCATTAATGGGTTTCAGTAAATAAGCAAATGCCCCAAGATCACAGGCTTGTTTTGCATATTCAAAATCCCGGTATGCACTGAGCACAACAAAAAGACAATATATTTTTTCCTTTTCAATCTCTTGCATGACCTGAAGTCCCGAAACCTTTTTCATTCTGATGTCCGTCAAAACCACATTAGGTTTTTTATCCTTTATTACCTGAATAGCCTGATCTCCATCTCTGGCGCTGCCTACAACTTCAAACCCCATCCCTGCCCAATCATATGTTTTCAACAGTCCTTCTAATAAAATAGGTTCATCATCAACAATAACCAACTTAAGTAATTCCATAACTTTTATCCCCTATATCTTTGATTTTAAACACTCCGGATTTTATGTTTAAGCATTATTCTTGACCATAAAGTAATGTTCTGCAGATAAATTCCATTGTCTTTTATTATAAAGACTCCATTATGCAAAGTACAGTAAAACTATTTTGACCGAGTTTTCTAATTATTCTTCATAGCCATCGCTCCTTGGAATTTCTAATTATTTCTTGAATTTATATTTTCCTTTTCCGTACCCAGATACTGGCTCAATAATATCTGCCTGCACCAAATTAGAAAGAAGTTTTGAAGCACCTGAAGCTTTCAACTCAAGAACTTCCATAGCTGCACTTCTTCCAAACACTTCATCAAAGCCAAACTTCTCAAAGAGTCTATGGATATGAACCATCGTTTTTTCCGAGAAATCGCTGCCTTTTTCGGAAAATACACTTTCAATATCCACTTTTTTATCTTGAATGTCCACTTTTTTATTTTCAATATCCACTTTCGCATCCCCAATGTCCACTTTTTCTTCGTTCAAAAGTCCGCTTATGTGAAGATTTCGATTATGAAGCTCATTTTTCTCATTCAAAAGCAGATTTCTAAGAAATGCTTCCAGATACTCTGTTGTTTCGTGAATACCTTTTTGCAGGTTCGTATAGTTTGCACGGACAAGTGCATTTCTGAAATACCACGCATTTTCCGCAAAAATAGCATTGGTTGCATAGAATCCAAGTGTCCTTAAATATTTGATGAAGAACACTGCCGTTGTTCTCGTATTGCCTTCCCCGAAGATATGGATTTGCCATAACCTTGAAATAAATACCGCAAGATGATGGATAATCTCATCCATTGAAAGCCCTTTATAACTAAAATCCTTCTCCTGCGAAAAATCATATTCAAGTGTGGCTCTCAGTTCGGAAGCACTGCCGTACATAACAGTTGCCCCATCAAGCACCCATTCTTTCTTTGTGATGTTATAATCTCTAATCTTTCCGGCGTGTTTATAAATACCCCGAAAAAGTTTGCGGTGGATAGAAATATACTCATTCGGAGAAAATGAGAACGCTGTTTCGGAAAGAATTTCTGCAATACGGGATGAAACCTTATCAGCTTCTTCGGTACGATCATCATCGGACAAATGCACTGGTCTTTCCTCATAGTAGCTGTCAATAAGACTTTGTGCTTCTTTCATTGTGATTTTGCCTTCAATATTCTGAATGGCAGTATCAATCAAATATTTAGATGGTTTGAGTCCGTCCACCGCCTGAAGTCCAATTGCTGTACTCCAAACATAACCTTTATGAGCTTTATCCGGTTCAGACTCCCTCAGATATTCCTTAAACGGGTCTTTTTCCATAATTGCTATCTCTCCTTTAAATTTCCTTTCTAAATTCCTTTTCATTCTTTTTAAAAAAATTATAAAAATATCTTACATTCTCCAAATCACTCCATTTCGTAATATCATACTCTTTTGAATCAATATTATATATTTTTGCATTCAAAGTTCCTAACATAAAAGGCGAGTGTGTTGCAACAACAAATTGACACTCTAACAGTCTTGCCATTTTATTGATTTCTTCAGCTAATGCCACTTGATTTGCAGGAGAAAGAGATACTTCAGGCTCATCCAATAAATATAAAGCTTCGGGTTGTAAGAACTCATCAAAGTATTGCATAGACGTCTCACCATTGGAATATTTTTCCTGCGCATACATTATATATTCCATTTGCTTTGAACCTTCCTTTGACTGTAAATACTTTTCTGCATCCTCTTTCTTCATTCCTCTTTTTATATAATCATATAACGTTCCATCGGATAATACTTGTTTCTGCTGAATTTTCTTTACCTCATACAGAATATCTTCACTTTTAATATAACGGCTATTCTTGGGTAAGGATCGTATTTCCCGACCGAACTCATCTTCCCCCAGACTATACGAACATTCCGATGAAAATGCATCGCAGTAATTTGTTATACCATAAGAATTGCTTGTTGCATTCTCCTTCCCTTTTAGTCCTAACTTATTTGCGATAATATTTAATAATGTCGATTTTCCGGAACCATTATTTCCATAAAAGACTGTGATTGGAGTAAATACAAAAGGCTCTATATACTTTCCTCTAAAAACATTATACGGATAAATATTAGGATTAGATATTTGGCAATCGCTCAATTTAAAACTACTCAAATATATCATGAATCCCCCTCCTTCACCTGATTTCTTTTTCTTTAACCCAGTGTATCACATTTCCTTTATAAAAAGGACACTCCCTGAAAGATTTTTCTTTCAAAAAGTGCCCTTAATAATTTTTGTTGTCCAATTGTTGTCAAATCAAACTTTTGTTGCAAAATTATGATGTTTTCTAACTCTCTTAATACAATTTTGCTCCTGCTGGAATTTTATCATCCAGGATCAGAACATTCAATCCTTCTCTTCCTTCTACAAGATGTGTAGCGGAGATGATCATA
>UMID01043479.1_pt1 | contig 22720 bp, 16 predicted proteins | sample 1965691 | NCBI WGS metagenome assembly UMID01 (sample SAMEA4836115, study PRJEB28245) | human gut metagenome | biome: gut microbiome; material: fecal sample | place: Denmark | collected 2008 | reverse complement strand
GGCGATGGCCTCGCGCAGCACCAGTTGCGGATACATCGGCGGCTGTGGCGACTGTGATGGTTGCGCGCCGGAATCGGCGCCGCCTGGGCCGGACGTCCATACCATCAGCGAGGCGACCGCGTCATCGATCATGATCGGGATCGGGCCGGTGATGGTTTCGGAGGCGACGAGCCGTGCGTCGCCGGTGAACACGTCGTCGCGTGAGGTACCGGGGTAGACGGCGATGGTGACGTTGAGCCGGGGAAAGAACTTCTGCGGATACCGGCCGACGGCCAACAGTCCCGCAAGCGTGGGGCGCGGCACGGATGCGATCCGGGTCTCCTCGTCCGTGTCGGTGTCCGCGCCGATATCCGTGTCGTCTTCCCTGGACGCGATTCCCGCCGGGTCGCAATCCGCGGCATGTTTCACGGTGTCGTCCGCGGGGTGGCCGGTTGGCATGCGTCTCAGGATGCGCAGGTCCAGCATCATGTCCATGTCGGAACGCTCCGCAAAGACATGCGGATGGCGGTCGCGCTCGCATTCGAGCAGCGCGTGGACGAGCGTGGGATTCAAGTCGTCGAGCGTGGCCTCTGGCACGACCGCGATGTCGTGCTCCGGCTGGCGTTGCTCATCAAGCAGACGATCGACCTCGTAGGAGGTCATCTTGCGGTCGCCGTCGCCGGTGCGGATGTAGGAGCCGTCGTGCGGGCCGACCGAGGAGACGAAGCAGGGCTTCTCCCGCGGCAGCATCTCGTCGATGACGGCGAACACCAAATTCGCGCCCTCGAACGGGCAGGTCACGATCACGGGCCGGACCACGGGCGTGAGCTTCTCGCAGGCCTGGCTCAACGCCTCCTGCATGGCGCGGGCGTCGAAGCCCTCGACCGGCGTGAACCCCGCCTTCTCGCTCAGCCCCAGGATGATGTACCCGCCGTTGCCGTTGGAGAACGCGGACAGCGTCTCGGTGATGGTCGAGCTGATTCTGCGTTTGCACTCCTTAACCTCGCATTGCTGCGTGTCGTTGCCGATGACGCGCAGCAGTTCGATGAGCTCGGTCATCTTGGCCGTGTAGTCGTCGTTGTCCATCGCGCCTCCGGGAGTGTGCCGTTGCCACCTGGTGACGTCTGTACTCCGGCCGCCGCGGGCTCCTGCCACTATCCTATGCCGGCGGCGGCATATGCGTGGCGATGACTTGCGCGGGATCGGTGCCGTCCGTGAGTCGGATATGGTGGGGCCCGCGACGGGATCGATCCCCGTCGCAGGCCCCACCGTTACCGTATGGTCGCGTGGTTCGCGGGAATCAGAGCACCGCGTCCATCGCCTGCTTGAGATCGGCGATGATGTCGTCGGCGTTTTCGATGCCGCAGCTCAGGCGCACCAGGTCAATGCCAACGCCTGCTTCGACGAGCTGCTCCTCGGTGAGCTGACGGTGCGTGGTGCCTGCCGGGTATAGGGTGCAGCTGCGCGCGTCGGCCACATGTGTGGCGATGGACACCATCTTCAGGTGGTCGAGGAACGCGGACACCTTTTCGCGGCCGCCCGGCACGCCGAAGGAAATAACGCCGCAAGTGCCGTTCGGCATGTACTTTTCAGCTAGCGCATGGTACTTGTCTTCCTCAAGGCCTGGGAAGCTCACCCAGCTGATGCGCGGGTCGGCGCTCAGCCACTGCGCCACCTTGAGCGCGTTCGCGCAATGGCGCTCCATACGCACGCCCAGCGACTCCAAATGCATGCCCATGATCCACGAGTTGATCGGCGCCGGCGTTGAGCCGAAATCGCGCATAAGCTGTGCGGTGGCTTTGGTGATGTAGGCGGCCTTGCCAAAGTCCTTGGCATAGGTCACGCCATGGTAGGAGTCGTCCGGCGTGGTGAGTCCGGGGAATTTCTCCGCATGAGCCATCCAGTCGAAGTTGCCGGAATCCACGATTGCGCCGCCCACGCAGGAGCCGTGACCGTCCATATATTTGGTGGTGGCGTGCGTGACGATGTCCACGCCATACTGGAATGGACGACAGTTGACTGGTGTGGGGAACGTGTTATCGACGATCAGTGGCACGCCGTGGCGGTGCGCTGCGTTCGCGAACTTTTCGAAATCAAGAACGATGAGCGCCGGATTGGAGATGGATTCGCCGAAGACCGCCTTGGTGTTCGGCTGGAATGCCGCTTCGAGTTCTTCCTCGGTGCAGTCCGGGCTTACGAACGTGCATTCGATGCCCATTTTGCGCATGGTCACGTTGATGAGGTTGAACGTGCCGCCGTAGATCGCGGAGGATGCGACGATGTGGTCGCCGTTGTTGCAGATGTTGAACAGTGCGAAGAAGTTCGCCGCCTGGCCGGATGAGGTCAGCATTGCGGCCGCGCCGCCTTCCATTTCACAGATTTTCGCTGCGATGGTGTCGTTGGTTGGATTCTGCAGTCGAGTGTAGAAGTATCCGGATTCGGATAGGTCGAACAGTCGGCTCATCTGTTCGCTTGACTTGTATTTGAAGGTTGTCGCCTGAATGATCGGGGGAGTGCGGGATTCGCCGTTGCCGGGCTGGTAGCCTCCCTGCACGCAGATGGTGTCGACGTTTTCGCTCATGGATTCCTTCTTTCGATTGCGCGCTTCGTTGCGTAGCGCTGCGGTGCAACAAACATGCTCACCTTATCACTGAGTTGACAATTGACTATTTTTCAATGGAAACGCCGAATAGTTCACTGAATTGACAAACTTAGGAAGTTGATTTTATTATGTACATCAAGACAGGCGGGAATCCGCTTGACGGGAAAACAATGTCTTACGAAAGTAAAAACCAATAGCAAAGGAGCAACCCATGGGTCTGTGGGATATTGAAAAGATTCCGTATGTCGGTCGTGAAAAGGGACCGCAGGAGGGTCTGGCTTTCCATTACTACGATGCCGACAAGGTTGTTGCCGGCAAGAAGATGAAGGATTGGCTGCGTTTCGGCGTCGCTTGGTGGCACACGTTCGATCAGGAGCTGGTCGATCCGTTCGGCACCGGCACCGCCCAGCGTCCGTGGTACGGCAAGTACTCCAATGCTGAGGATGAGGCTCTGGCCAAGGTCGACTACGCCTTCGAGTTCTTCCAGAAGCTCGGCGTCGAGTACTTCTGCTTCCATGATCGTGATATCGCTCCGGAAGGCGATACCCTGCGCGAGACCGACAAGAACCTGGACAAGGTCGTCGACAAGATCGAAGAGAACATGAAGTCCACCGGCATCAAGCTGCTGTGGAACACCTCCTCCCTGTTCACCAACCCGCGCTTCGTGTCCGGTGCTTCCACCTCCCCGTTCGCCGACATCTACGCTTACGCCGGTGGCCAGCTGAAGCATTCCCTGGAGATTGCCAAGCGCCTGGGAGCCGAGAACTACGTGTTCTGGGGTGGACGTGAAGGCTACGAGAACCTGTGGAACACGCAGATGAAGCGCGAACAGGCGCACATGGCCAAGTTCTTCCACATGTGCCACGAGTATGCTCAGGAGATCGGCCTGGACGCTCAGTTCCTGATCGAGCCGAAGGCCAAGGAGCCGACGATGCACCAGTATGACTTCGATGCATCCACAGCCATCGCCTTCCTTAAGACCTACGACATCGACTTCATGAAGCTGAACCTCGAAGGCAACCACGCCAACCTGGCCGGCCACACCTACCAGCACGAGATCCGCACCGCCCGCGAGGCCGGCGTGCTCGGCTCCCTCGATGCCAACCAGGGCGACAAGCTCATCGGCTGGGATATGGATGAGTTCCCGACCGACCTGTACGAGACTTCCACCGTCATGTGGGAGGTCCTCGCCGAGGGTCAGATCGGCCCTCACGGCGGCCTGAACTTCGACGCCAAGCCGCGCCGCACCTCCTTCGCCGCCGAGGATCTGTTCCGCTCCCACATCGCCGGCATGGATGCATTCGCTGCAGGTCTCTTGGTCGCGGCCAAGATGCACGAGGACAAGGTCATCGAGAACCTGCAGGCCGAGCGCTACAGCTCCTTCGATTCCGGCATCGGCGCGACCGTCGAGAACGGCACCGCCTCGCTGGCTTCCCTCGAAGAGTACGCTCTGGATATCCCGCAGTCCAAGCTCATCGAAGCCACCAAGTCCGATCACCTCGAGTCCGTCAAGGCCACGATCAACAACTACATGATCGACGCCCTGGCCGAGGCGTGAGCCGAATAGGGAGTTTCCGTTAGGGCTCCTGATTCATCGCTGGATCAAGCAGTGAGACTCGGCTGTGACAGAGCCGGATGTGGTGTGCCGAAGCGTCGGCGTTCCGGCACACCACTCATCTTTCCTTCCTTCTTCCTAGAATTTCCTTCGCAGGCAAGTCGTCTGCCGGTTATGTCGCCGGTGTACGGCTTGTTTGCGTTTTTGGGCCAAACGAAAGTCTCGATTGTTCGCAATGATGCGATGCTCACGAACGTTTCTGAATAAGGTGTATTTATGACCGCGACTATTACCATTACCAATCCCATTCTTCGTGGAATGAATCCTGATCCGAGTTGGATTTGGGATGATGAGTTCCAGCGAATTGTGTTGGTGACTTCTACTTTTGAGCTTGTCCCAGGTCTTCCCATTTACGTTTCCGAGGATATGACGTGCTGGAAGCATGTGTCGAATGTGGTAGATGCTGACCTGGCAAGGCGCCTGCTTATTCCTTTCGTGGATGATTCGGGCGGTGTCTATGCGCCGACGCTGCGCAGGATTCATGGCAAATATGTGATTGCATGCACCATTGCCCGTCTTGATGATCGCCGTGCTATGGAAGGTGGTTGCACAGAAAGCGAGCTGATGCGGTTCCACGCCGCGGAGGGCAATTTTATCCTTGAAGCGGAGTCTATCGAAGGGCCATGGCATGGCCCGTTCTGGATTGAGGGCGCTGAAGGCATCGATCCAGACATATTCGAGGACGGGGATGGCAACGTGTACTGGACTCAGACCCGTCCTGCGGTCAATCCGCAATGGGAAGGCCAGACCGAGGTCTGGACCCAACGCATTAATCCGGAGACTTGGACTTTTGTCGATGACGGTCTTCCTGCGGGATCGGGCAAGACGGTAATATGGCGCGGATACGGTATGGAATCGGTGTGGGCTGAGGCGCCGCATCTCTATCGCGTGGGTGATTATGTGTATCTGATGACCGCTGAGGGGGGCACCAGTTTCGAACATAGCGAAATGGCCATGCGCATCTATGCGCCGCATGGACTGCTTCGGGCGTTCGAAGCTTACGAACGGGAAGTATCCGAATTGGGTGAGTGCATTCCGCAGGTTCGTGACGGGGAACGCTGCTATCTTGGCACCGCAATCCGTGCCTTCCACGCGGATAAGAAGAATCCGATTCTCACCCACCGACATCTGGGTTTGTCGGAACCGCTGCAATGCGTGGGACATGCGGACCTGTTGCTTCATCCGAAACTGGGATGGTGGCTGGTGTGTCTCGGCGTGAGGGAGACACGGGGAAAGCGTGACGGCGAATTATTGAGCTACTTGGGAAGGGAGAGCTTTGTCGCTCCGGTATCCTGGGAACATAATCCGGCCGATTGGAAGCTGGACGGCAACGGTGCACCATATACGCATGAGGGTGACCCCGGATGGCCGGTGACTTGCGCTGGTCTTGGCCGCTTGGCCGACGAGATCACGGTTACTACTGAAGACGATGGAATCGCCATCGAGCCTAGGGTGAAATCCTCGCTCGCCGGTGACGTGGAACCTGCGCTGGTGGATGTGGCTGATGGCTCGACGAACGATGTGGTGGTGCGCGATGAGCGTGATGTCAGCTACCGCAGAATAGCGAAACTGCCGACGCTCATGCCGATTCCCATGTCCGGTTCTTTAGTGATCCGGCAGAATTCCACACATTACGCGGTGTTTTCGATGCATGGCACGGATGTGCGCTACGAGATGGTGAATGGAGACGATTCGCAAGCTGGGTCTGTTGCCGTACAGGCTGACGGAGTGCGTCCGGCGGTACTTTTCGACGACAACCGCTTGTCGGTCATCGTGACTGGCATGCATGGTTTGGTTGATTCTGCGACGTTCGTGCGTCAGGGGCAGGTCCTGCTGAGTGTCGATGCTCGTTTCCTCAGCACCGAATGGGCCGGTGGGTTCGTCGGTTGCATGGCCGGCTTCATGGCATAGTTTCTACGGAATTTCAGGATGGTTCACTGCTGGTGTTCCGACGGGCCGTCTTAGAACGAGTTGAAAACGGGTCGAAAGGCTAGGAGCGCTGTGTTCTCCCCCCGGTTGTGCCTGTGAGGTTTGCCCCGCTGATTAACCTTCGAGTTGCTGTGTGCTGTTGCGTACCACTAGCGATGTCGGCATGATGATGTGCGGTTGGATCACGTCGGTGGACAGCGCTTCGACCAGCATGCGTACGGCGGCCCTTGCCATGTCTTGGAGCGGCTGTCGTACGGTGGTCAGCGCCGGGCCAAGGAATGCGGCAGTCTGCACATCGTCGAATCCGACCACGGATAAATCCTCGGGAATACGTAATCCCAGCTGCCTTGTCGCCTCGTAGACGCCCATGGCCTGCAGATCGCTGCCGGCGAAGATTGCGGTCGGACGATTCGGTCGTTTCAACAGGGAGATGGACTGTGCGTAACCGCCGGAAGTGGTGAAATCGCCTTCGGTGATAAGTTCGGGATCGGCTTCGATTCCATGTTCCGCGAGCGCTGATGTATATCCGTCCAGACGTGCTTTGGAACACATCATCTCCTCCGGTCCGGTGATGATGCCTATGCGGGTATGTCCGAGTGCGAGTAGATGCCTGGTGGCGATTACGCCTCCGGTCCAGTTGTCCGCTTGCAACGACAGCGTGTCTGGATCTGGATTACCGAATGGATCGAACAAGACGAAGGGAATACCTCTGGAATGCAGTTTGTTCCGCTCGATACGTGTCAGACTGGAGAAGACAAGAATGGCGCCATCCGTCTGCCGACGCAGCATGTTGTCAATCCAGGATGAGTCCGGGTGCTGGCGATTGCCGCCTTCGGTGGTGATGACGTTCAAATCATGCAACTTGGCTTCGCGAATGGCGCCACGGAGTACTTCAAGGGCCCAAACATTATCGAAATCTTGGAACACGATTTCGATAATTCGTTGGCTTTTTGCACCTGTCGCTTTACGGGAATACCCATACCGTTTCAACACCGCGTTGATGGTTTGCCGCGTCTCTTCGGAAACGTCGGCTCTGCCGTTGAGCGCCTTGGATACGGTGGAAAGGGAATAACCGGTCTCTTTAGCTATGTCAGAGAGTCGTACCGTAGCTTTCTTTGTCGTATTGCGCATGAGTCACTCCTTCTTCTTTTCATCATATCCGAAAATGCGAACGAAAGTTTTGGTTTACGTTTTTCGAAACTTTCGATATGTTGGCAATGCTTAAAAACGTTGTAAAATCAACGAAAAATAGTTAGTTTTCTGATTTTACAAAAAACTTGACTTTGTGTGATTTGTTTCGGTAGTCTGTAGGTACAACGAAAACGAAATGGAGACTTTCGAAGGGAGTCAAAGGCTGATTCTCTGTCTGCTAGGGGAGCTGCAGCAGCATTCGTTGCGGTCATGCTTCCCGATTCGACCCATTCGAGAGAAGTCGTTCCTGTCGTTGCCATCATTTTGTCGATGATGATTTGGTCAATAAGGAGAAGACAATGAAGTTCAAAACCATTGCAGCTGCCACTCTTGCGGTGGCGACCATGTTGGGCATGGGTGCCTGTGGCTCCAGCGCTGGCGCCAAAGACGATAAGACCATTACGTTCTGGCATAACGCAACAGCTGGTGACGGCAAGCAGTATTGGGAGGATCTGGCCAAAGCGTTTGAGAAGAAGACCGGTGTCAAGGTTCAGATTCAGGCCATCCAGAACGAGGATTTCGAAGGCAAGCTGACTACCGCTATGCAGGATCCCGCCTCCGGCCCGGATGTGTACATGACCCTTGGTGGTGCCAAGACCAAGGACATGGTTGATGCCGGTCAGGTAATGGATATTACTGATAAGATTAGCGATACCGTCAAAAAGCAAATGTCTTCCTCATTGGATTCCATGTCTTATGATGGCAAGGTCTATGGTGTTCCGGTCGCTGCCCAGCCTGGTGGCATCTGGTATTCCAAGGATTTGTTCAAGCAGGCTGGCATCGATGCCGAGCCGACCACTTTCAGCGAGCTGAAGACCGATGTGCAGAAGCTTCGCAGCGCTGGCATCGATCCGATCGCACTCGGCGGCAAGGATGCTTGGCCGGTCGGTCACTGGTACTACTGGTTGTCCATGCGCGAATGCTCTCCGAAGGCCTACGCCAAGGGCGTTAATGACAAGGACTTCTCCGACTCTTGCTGGGTCAAAGCCGGAGATGATCTGAAGGATTTGTTGGATGCGAATGCTTTTAACGAAGGATTCCTCACCACGACGGCCCAGCAGGGCGCCAGCTCGTCCGCAGGTCTGCTGGCCAATCATAAGGCTGCGATGGAGCTCATGGGCACATGGGAGCCTGGAGTTCTCAAGGACCTGACTCCGGACAAGAAGCCAATGGCTGACCTTGGCTTCTTCGCCTTCCCGACCGTGGACGGAGGAAAAGGCGAGGAAGGTGCTTTGATGGGCGCTGTGACCGGTTTCGCTGTCAATCCCGAGGCTCCGGACGCTGCTGTTGATTTCGTCAATTTCATGGCTGAGAAATCAAATCAGGAGAAATACGCCACTGCGTTCAGCACCATTCCGGTTTCCGCCGAAGCTTACGATGCGGTTACCGATGAAAATCTTAAGGCTATCCTCGAAGCTATGAAAAAGTCTGATGGCATGCAGCTGTGGATGGATACCGCTCTCGGCGGAAATATTGGCAACGCTCTTAATTCCGGAGTGGTGAATCTGCTTTCCGGACAGGGGACTTCGGCTGACATCGTCAAGGCGATGAAGGACGCAGCGTCCAAGGGCTGATAGTGAACATGGCTGGTTGACGGCCAAAGGAGGGTGGATAGACAGATCTTCATCTGCCCTCCTTCCTATTCGAGAAACGTATCTGGTAGTGGAGAAAACCATGTCAAGTACAAGCAAAGACGCGGTGACGCTGCGCGCTAAGCGGTCCAAGAAACCGTCCGATGGCAAAATGCGTCGTAATGTTGAGATTTTCGTACTGTCCGCACCTGCGATTCTTCTGTTCGTCTGCTTTGTGATTCTGCCTATCGTCTTGGGTGCTTATTACGGCTTCTATCAGTGGAAGGGCTACGGACTTCCCTCCAAGACAGGTAAATTCGTTGGTCTCCAGAACTACATCACAGCGCTTAAGGATCCCGCGTTCCAGGCGGCGATTCTGCATACCTTCGAGGTCGTGATCGGCTCGTTGGTTATCCAGGCTCCGCTCGCCATCCTGTTCGCATTGCTGCTGAACCAGAAGTTCAAGGGGCGTGGTCTCATCCGCACCCTCATCTTCGTGCCGTATGTCGTTTCCGAGGTCATCGTCGGCACAGGATGGAGCCTGTTGCTACAGAAGAAGGGCGCCATCAATGAGATTCTGGCCAACTTCGGCATCAATGGTCCCGATTGGCTGGCCGACCCGAAAATCGCTATTTGGACGCTGCTGTTGCTGATCAGCTGGAAATACGTCGGTTTCGCCGTAATTCTGATGCTCGCCGGCATGCAATCCATTCCCGATGAACTGTATGAAGCAGCCAAAGTGGATGGGGCGAGTTTTTGGCAGATGCAGAAAAGCATCACGTTGCCGTTGCTTGCTCCGACGTTGCGGATCTGGGTGTTCCTTTCCATGATTGGCTCTCTGCAGCTTTTCGATCTGGTCTATATCGTGTGGGGCAAGTATGTGTCGACCACCGCTGGTGTGTCCACCATGGCCACCTACATGGTGCGTGAAGGTCGTGGAGCCGGCAACTATGGCTATGGTTCCGCCGTTGCTCTGATCATCTTCGTGATCTCTTTGATCATCGCACTCGTCTATCAGAAGTTCGTGCTGAACCGTGACTTGGACGGTGCTGTTACTGAGCAGAAAGAAGCCGAGAAGCGTGCCAGGAAGCGCGCAAAGGAAGTGCAGCATCGTGAGGTTGCTGCCCTGGCAAGTGAGGTGAAGTGATGACTGCCGCAACAATCGCAGGACATTCCAACAAAAGCGAGTACAGCAAGAAGAATGGTTACCGTAAGTCATCCAAGACGCCATGGGGCAACCCAATCGTCTACTTCTTCTCCCTGGTGCTTGTGGCCATCTGTATCACTCCGGTGTTGTACATTATCTTCGGCGGTTTCCGTACCAATTCGCAGATCACCAACCATCCGTCCGGGATGCCGAACCCATGGATCCCCGACAACTACAAGACGGTCGTCGAAAGTGATATTTTCTGGACGGAACTGAAGAATTCTACCATCGTGGGTATTGCCACCATGGTAGGCGTCGTGGTGCTTAGCATCATGGTGAGCTTTGTCATCGCCCGATACAAATTCCGCTATGCGCCGCTTATGTACGCGTTGTTCTCTGCTGGTCTCATGTTCCCGATGACCGTTGGCATTACACCTTTGTATCTGCTGATTCGCAATCTGGGTCTGGCCAACTCCCTGTGGGGTCTGATCCTTCCGCAAATTGCCTTCGGACTTCCTCAGACCATCATCATCTTGGTGCCGTTCCTACAGTCGATTCCTAATGAGCTTGAGGAGGCCTGTCTTCTCGATGGATGCTCCCGCCTTGGCTTCTTCTGGCGCATGGTCATTCCGCTGTCCATGCCTGGCGTGGCCACCACTGGAATCCTTACCTTCGTGGGAAGCTGGAATGCCTACATGCTGCCGCTGTTCGTGCTCAGTGATGCCAACAAGTACACATTGCCACTTGGCGTACAGATGTTCAGCTCCGAACACTCCGTTGACACCGCACAGGTGTTGGCCTTCACCTCTCTGGCTATGATTCCGGCCCTGATCTGCTTCACCATCTTCCAGAAGAAGATCGTCGGCGGCCTGACAGGTGCGGTCAAGGGCTGACGGAATGTAGCAACCCACGCCCGGAAGATGTTCCTTTCCGTCTTCCGGGCTTCATCTCTTATGCAAGAGGTACATTATGAAGATTTCCAACCCGGTGCTCACCGGTTTTCATGCCGATCCTTCAATGATTCGCGTTGGTGACACTTATTACATTGCCAATTCCACTTTCGAATGGTTCCCAGGCGTTCGTCTGCATGAGTCCAAGGACCTGGTGCATTGGAACATTCTTCCAAGCCCGTTGAGCCGGTCCAGCCAGCTTGATATGAGAGGAAACCCCTCTTCGGGAGGCATCTGGGCTCCTGACCTAAGCTATGCGGATGGCAGGTTCTGGCTGATTTACACTGATGTCAAGGTGGTCAATGGTGCATTCAAGGATTGCACTAATTATTTGGTCACCGCCGAGGACATCCACGGGCCATGGAGCGAGCCGGTTCGCATCAACGGGGTCGGTTTTGACGCCAGCCTGTTCCATGACGACGACGGCCGCAAATACTTGGTGCAGCAGACATGGGATTTCCGTGAATACCACCACCAGTTCGACGGTATCACATTGACGGAATTCGACGTCGACACCATGAAGCTCAAGCCAGAAACGGCCCGCACCATCTGGGATGGCACCTCGGTGAAGGTCACCGAAGGTCCCCACCTATACAAGAAGGATGGTTGGTACTACCTGTTTGCCGCAGAAGGTGGCACGGTGTATGAACATCAGGAATCTGTGGCGCGTTCCCATACCCTTGACGAATACTCCTTCGAAGTTATGCCGAATGGCCCGTTCATCGGTAACTTCGACACTCCTGACACCTATTTGCAGAAGCAGGGCCATGGAGCGTTGGTGGACACCCCGTCCGGCGAGTGGTATTACGCCTCCCTATGCGGTCGTCCGTGGCGTCATGATACTGAACCGGCCCATGGTACCCGCGGATGGTGCACACTCGGACGCGAGACCTCCATCCAGAAAGTCGAATGGGATGAGGACGGTTGGCCGCGCGTGGTTGGAGGTCACGGCGGACAGCGTTACGTTGATGCTCCAAAAGATGCTATCGAGACTTTGGCTCCAACGACGCGTGACGAACATGATGAGTTCGATTCCGGCGAGCTCGGTCCGAATTGGAACACTCTACGCGTCCCGTTCACCGACGCCATGGGCACGGTGGGCGGTGGCAAACTGGTATTGCGTGGTCAGGGCTCGCTGTGCAACCTGTTTGACTTGTCTCTTGTGGCTCGTCGCTGGCAGGCATTTGATTTCGACGCCGAAACCAAGGTGCGTTTCGATCCGAAGAATTACATGCAGATGGCAGGCCTGACCAACTATTACGATGACCTATGCTGGTCATGGGCGTTTGTCACTTGGGATGAGAAACGACATGCAAGGGTCATCGAAGTGGCTCAGAACGATTTCAACCAATATACGTCGTTCCTCAAGGATGACGCCATCGTAGTGCCCGAAGAGGCTGAGGCGGTATGGCTGCGCACCAAGGTCCGCACGGAATACTATTCCTACGAATATTCCTTTGACGGAGAACATTTCACCGAGATTCCGGTCAGGCTCGATGCGAAGATCCTGTCCGACGATTACGTGAACCAACGTTACGGCGGCTTCTTCACCGGCGCGTTTGTGGGACTTGCCTGCGTCGATCTGTCCGGCTATGACGCGCAGGCCGAATTCGACTACTTCGACTATCGGGAGCTTTCCGATAACCAGTAGACAGTGCCGGCTGGCGACAGAGCGTCCGCCGTCAGCCGGCATACTCGACGGGATTGAATTCTATGGGCAATGAGGAGCGGACGAGCATGGTTTTGCAATTGCCGAAACTGCTTGACGATGGGTGTGTGCTGCAGGCCGGTGCGACCATACATATCTGGGGCGCCGGCGACCCTGGACGCGGCGTGCTGGTACGCCTCGACGGCAAGGACCGGACTACGCGGGTGAAGGACGACGGCTCATGGAGCGTGCCGTACGGTCCGATCAAAGCAGGCGGACCGTACGATTTGACGGTGCGTTATGAGGACGGAACCGAATGCATCTCGCGCCAATGCTATGCGGGAGAAGTGTTCCTGTGTTCGGGACAGTCGAACATGGAACTGCCCATGGCTTGGGTGCGTGCGGACTATCCGCTGGAGTGGGATCGTGAGCCTGACCCATTGCTGCGGCAATACAAAGTGATTCCCGATTGTGACTTCAACGGTCCCCGCAACGATCATGATCATGCGTTCTGGCAGGGATGCGATGCGGAAACCCTTGGAGATTTCTCCGCGCTCGCCTATTTCTTCGGACGCAGAATCCGTCAGTGGCTGAATGTGCCCGTCGGCCTGTTGAACGTTTCATTGGGCGGATCGCCGATTGAATCTTGGATGGATGCCGACGCATTGCGGGTGTTCCCCGAAGCGCTCGCTGACCTTGAGCCGTATCTTGGCGATGGCGTGGCGTCGAAGAAAAGCCGCGATTCCGTTGCCGAGCGGGACCGGTGGTACCAGGCGCTTGGATACGAGGCTGTGGCCGATGCCCACCATGAATGGCTGCCATTGATCGCGTGGGACTGTCCGGAATCCAAGAACATCGAGCCGTGCGACGTGGCATGGCATGACATACGCCTGCCGGGATGGTACAAGGATCGCGGACTTGCCGGTTTCCGCGGCGAGATTACCATGAGAAAAACCGTGTTCCTGCCTCCGTCGGATGCGGGGAAGCCCGCCCTACTGCGTCTGGGCACCATGAATGATGCCGACCATACGTGGGTCAATGGTGTGTTGGTCGGTGGGCGAAGCAATGTGTATGAGCCGCGGGACTATCCGGTCGCAGCCGGCGTGTTGCGCGCCGGCGCGAACGAAATCCGCATGCGTCTGGTCGTTGAACGGCCCGGCGGCCGTGTGACGCCCGGCAAACGGATGACACTGACCATCGGAGACGATATCTTCGACCTGTCCGGCATTTGGCAGTATGCCGTGACCGCCGAAGCTGACCGCGATTGCCCATTCGAGGATTTCGTCAGATGGAAGCCGACCGGCCTGTACAATGCCATGCTCGCCCCGTGTTTTCCATATGCGGTGCGGGCTGTGCTGTGGTATCAGGGCGAATCGAATACCGGCGATCGCGCCATGCAATATGGTGATGAGCTGAAGGCCATGATTCAATTGTGGCGCGTCAAATGGCATCAGCCGGATATGCCGTTTCTGATCGTCCAGCTTCCAAAATTCGACATCGACGCCATTGAGGATGGAGGCTGGCCACTCGTCCGCGAACAGGAGTGGAACGTCGCAAACGAACTTGAAAACGTTGCGACGGTGGTGACGCTTGACGCAGGCGAGGGCAACGATCTGCATCCGTATGACAAGAAGCTCGTCGCGGATCGCGTGTTCAATGCCGCGATGGATTTGGTATACGGTCGCCAGGCTCAGCCTCAACCGGCCGTGGAAACCATCGAGGTCTGCGGAGATCTGTTGCGGATGCACTGTGTGTGGCGGAGTCGCTCGGACGAGCGGATCCGATCGGAGAGCCGCCGGCTGATGACGTTGGACGGTGACGCTCCCCAGGAAATCGAATTTCTATGGCGCGACTGCGCCACATCCGCGCGGGCCGAGGCATGGCTGGACGGCTGTGATATCGTGGCGCGCATGACGGCGCGCAGGCCAGATGAGGTGCGGTACGCGTGGAGCAACAATCCGGAATCCGGACTCATCTGCGACGGCGACGGCATGCTGATTCCGCCGTTCCGCCTGACATTGCCCACGGACGATGATAAGGGGATTCATGCGTAGGCAGGTCGCGCTTCGACAAGGACTCGTCGATGGATTCTCCGATACGGACTCTGTAATTACCGTGTTTCGTGGCATCCCCTATGACAAGCCTTCCCGTTGGCGCATTACGATTTGTCTCGTGTCATGATTCGGTATTGGACGAATTTCGCGGCGACGGGCGATCCGAACGGTTCCGGATTGCACGAATGCCCGGCATGCGGACCCAATTGCCGACGATACATGCTGCTCGGCGGGTGCCACGATACATCGGATAGTATGTCGTATGCCAGGTCAAGTAGATGAATATAGTATAGTGTGAGCGCTCACTATAGCGTGATGGAAATCGTGACGAAGGAGACGGGCATGACGAAGGAGACGGAGACGCTGATCGCGTCCGACGAGGATCTGACTAGGCTGTTCGCCGGTAAGCCGACGCAATACCGCAAATCGAAGTCGCTGCCGAAGTTTACTGGCGAGGCCATGCGTACCTGCGCCACGATCAACCGCATCTTCTTCGATGATCCTGACGAGGCCTACCGCCTGTTCCACGAGCTCGTTCCCGACGCAGGGGAGGGCGTACAATTCACGCCGCCGTTCAATGTGGATTATGGCATCGGCCTGACCATTGGCCGCGGCACGTTCTTGAACAAGGATTTCATGGTGTGCGGCGGCGGATATGTAACGCTTGGCGAGAATTGCCTGATCGGCCCGCGTTGTACCATTGCCACGCCGAATCATGCCTTGGATGCGGCAACGCGACTGGCTGGCTGGGAACATGCTTCGCCGGTGACGATTGGTGACAACGTGTGGTTTGGTGCGAACGTTACGGTCACGCCTGGCGTCACGATTGGCTCGAATTCCATTATCGGCGCGGGTTCTGTGGTTACACGAGACATTCCCGCCAATTCGATCGCAGTCGGCAATCCGGCGCATGTAATCCGCGAGATTCCCGAACGCGATCCCGCCTTCGCCGATGTCGAGGGCATCATCTGACGTTACGCTTCAACGCACTCGTTACGGAATTAAATCTTGATCTCCATTGGCGTGTTGCGAAGAATCAGAAGTTTACGTATAGTATTTCTTTCGATTCTTTCTATATCTAAGATTGATGCAGAAAGATTTGAAAGAAATGCTCTTTTTAGATGTGCACTTAGTAAGTTAAAGGAATGCACTAATTTTCGTTACAACGCCGCCGTCAAGAAAGGCGACGACGACGAATACTCAGATTCCGGTAGCTCAAGAGAAAGCTGATGCAGCTAATGATGCCGCCGCTGCGGATGCTAATGATCTGAATGTGTCCATGAATCGTGGCGAGCGTCTGAAGGCCATCGAACAACGCATCGCCAAACTCAAGTCTGATGCCGATACTAAAGCTGCAGCTGCGCTGTCTGCCGCGTCGGAAGCGCAGGATGTTAGAGATTCCTTGGACGCATTGCGTGTGCAAGGCGAGAATCGTCGTGCGGAATTGGAAAGCAAACAGGATCAGCTGCAATCCGATGCGGCGAAACAGGCCGTGCAAACGGTGCTTCTTCAATCAAAAATCGATGATGCCAACAGACAGTACGCACAGCAACAGGCAGATGCGGCTGGCAGCGCCAATCCCGGTCAGTCCGCATTTCGGAAATGAATTGGGGAGGTCCGTTTCTAATGCACTCGAGAGTATTGGTGAATAGGGGCCAGTACTGGTTTGTGCACTGAATAGTGTTTTTGGGGATTCTGATTGGGATGCAAATGGGTGCCGTCACGGTTTGGCTGTGACGGCACCCATTTTTTGTGTTGGATCATGCCGGATTCACGATGGCTGATTGATTAGCCGCGTGCTTTTACGTAGGCCTCGTACACGGCTTCGGTCGGCTCGCCGGTTTCTACGCCGTCGATGGTGAGCGGCCATGCGGGCGGTTCCGTTTCGCCGGACAGCACCCAAGCGGCCTGACGGGCGGCGCCGATGGCAACATACTCGTCGGTGGTCGGGCGGGTTACGTCCATGCCGAAAACGCTCGGCGCGAGCGTGCGGATTGCCTTGGACTTCGCGCCGCCGCCGATAAGCAGAATGCGGGAAATCTCAGCGCCAAGCGAACGGATAAGCTCTAGGCAGTCGCGCTGGGAGCACAGCAAGCCTTCGACGAACGCGCGGGCCATGTTCTCGCGTGTGGTGTTGGCCAGCGTCATGCCGGAAAGGGTTGCGGTCGCGTCCGGGCGGTTCGGCGTGCGTTCGCCGTCGAAATACGGCACCAGCGTAATACCGCCGGCGCCCGGTTCGGAAGCGAATGCCAGGGATGCGAGTTCGTCGTAGTCGACGCCGAGGGCTGCACGGCCGGCGTCAAGAATGCGCGATCCGTTGATGGTGCAGGCCAGTGGCAGGTAGTGGCCGGTGCAGTCGGCGAAGCCGGAAACGGCACCGGTCAGATCGTAGGTCGGATTTTCGGAAATGGCTGCTGCCACGCCGGAAGTGCCCAATGAAACGGAAACGTCACCCACGCTCATGCCAAGTCCGAGGGACGCCATGGCGTTGTCGCCGCCGCCCGGTGCGATGATGCAACCACCCTCAACGTTCTTGCCGGCGATTTCCGGGCTTGCCTTGACTGCGGCGGCATCGTGCGGTCCAAGCACGGTCGGCAGCATGATTGCGTTGGCGTGCTCGCGTGCCGCTTCGGTACCTTCCGCTGGCTCAAGCACCATGGCGATCAGATCGCGGCGGTATTCGTTGGAAGCGGCATCGTAATAGATGGTGCCGGAAGCGTCGGAACGGTCGGTGAACAGCGCTTCCAAGTGTGCGTCCTCTCCTTCCGCGACCGGGCCGTAGCCGGCGATACGCCAGCTCAGCCAATCGTGCGGCAGGCAGATCGCAGCGATCTTCTTAGCGTTTTCCGGTTCGTTTTCAGCCACCCACGCCACCTTGGTCAGCGTGAAGGAAGCAACGGGAGAGGAGCCAACGGCCTTGACCCAACGCTGCTTGCCGCGTGCAATCACATCTTCCGGTTCGCCTTCTTCGGCGGGAGCCTCGCCCATCTTTTCGATGAGGGCCGCGGCCTGCGGCGCCGAGCTTATATCGTTCCACAGCATGGCGTCGCGAATCACGTTGCCTTGCTGGTCGAGAATCACCATGCCGTGCTGCTGACCGCCAACGGCCAGTGCTTCAACGTCGTCAAGTCCGCCGGCCTGCTGGGCTGCCTCGAGGAACGCGTCCCACCAGAATTTCGGGTCGATAGACGTGCCATTGGGGTGTTTGGCCTGGCCAAAGCGCACCATTTCACCGGTTTCGGCGTCGGTCACGCGCACTTTGCAGGACTGGGTCGAGGTGTCGACGCCGGCCACGAGAGTTCGAGTCATTGTGTCTCCTTGCAGTGAGCTGGCGCAGCGAAGTGCAAGGAATTTGCACCGTCCGCCACCTCATTTAGTTAGATGAATGAACTATAATACTAGTGTACCATCATAAAGTGATTTGACTATAGAGACGGTGCGCTTTTTCCGCGAAGACGCGTCGAGAAGGAGAGAACCATGGCTTCACTGCGGAGTATCAATCAAGACGATTTACGAAACCATAATCTTTCCGTTGTGCTCGATTCGCTATTGCGTGCCACCGAGCCGATGAGTCGCGCCGATCTCGCCAAGAAAACCGGTTTGACCAAAGCCGCCATGTCAGTGCTGGTGTCGTTGATGCTCGACAATGAGATTCTGGTGGAAGGCGCGCCATCCGTCCAGTCGCTGTATGGGCGACCCAGCATTCCGCTTGAAATCAAGTCTGGTCGCCTGTGCGGCATGGGATTGCAGGCCAACACCGACGGCTACGGCGTGGTGGTGCTCGATCTCGACGGTTCCGTTGTGGGGGAGCAATGGGTTGACGCCGACATGGCCAATGCTGATGAACAGGAGATTTTCGCCCGTCTCGATGAACTGGCTTTGCGGCAGGAAGATGCTCTTGCGGGGAATGGTTATGTGCTTGCCGGTACCGGTTTGGCATTGCCGGGGCTCGTCACCGATGATTTGCGATTGCTGAGCGCACGCAATCTCGGTTGGGAACGTTTGGATCTCAAACAGTTCAATGTGGTCAAACGACTTGATCCTGTTGCCTGCAATGAGGCCAATGCCGCTGCGTTGGCGCAGGTCCCCGGCTATGCCACGCAGCGTAAAGGTTCGGAGCAGATCAAACCGACCGATTCGTTTATCTACATGTCGACCGATGTGGGCATCGGCGGTGCGGTGATCCGTGAGGGACGTGTGATGAGCGGCGATCACGGTTTCGGCGGCGAATTGGGTCATGTTTCCGTCGACATGCGTGGTCCCATCTGCCGTTGCGGCCGTCGCGGCTGCCTTGAAGTGTATGCGGGCAGGCGTTCCATGGTGAGTGCGGCCGGAATCGCCAGCGGCGATGCCGCCGCGACCAGCAGTGCCATCGACGAACTGATCGACCGTTGGCACCAGCGCGACGTGCAAACCGTGTCCGTTGTTGAAAAAGCGTTGGAAGCCATATCTTCCGTAATCGCATCAACCATCAATGTCTGCGACGTCGACGTGGTGATGCTCGGCGGTTTATGGGCGCGTTTCGAGCCTGAACTAATCCGCAGAATCGAACGCATGGTACGCCCGCAAGTGCTGGCATATCCGGAAGTCGAAGCGAGCGTGCTCGTGGCCGATGTCATCGACCGTCCAGCCTTGATGGGCGCGGCCGATATCGGCTTGCGACGCTTCATCGACAACCCGTTGCGTTTCATGGGGCAAAACTAGTCCACCCATTTGCTAAACTTACCGAGTTGGCATGTTCGCATGTTGCAACGTGGGGCGTTAGCTCAGTCGGTTAGAGCATCGGACTCATAATCCGCCGGTCCACGGTTCAAGCCCGTGACGCCCCACTCTTTCGTAAAGTCAAGGCTTCTGATACAATCCGAAAGGTTATCCGGTTCACGCGATGCCATAGGGGCGTTGCGACCCGGGTCCCCCGAATCTCTAGGAGACAAACTATGAAGCAGGGTATCCATCCTGATTATCACGCAGTGCAGGTTACCTGCTCTTGCGGCAACACCTTCGTCACCCGTTCCACCTACAACGGCGATCACATGACCGTCGACGTGTGCTCCAACTGCCACCCGTTCTACACCGGCAAGCAGAAGATCCTCGACACCGGTGGTCGCGTGGCACGCTTCGAGAAGCGTTACGGCAAGAAGGCCAAGTGAGTCTTATTGCTTAGGCAATGAAAAACGCCAGTCCGATTGTGGGCTGGCGTTTTTCATTATGCAACGGATGCGCATGCGCTGCGTGCATGCGATTGGGATATTCGTAAGATGCGTGGAATGCCTGCGAAATACCGCGCTTCGGCAGCGTTTCCAAGGCACCTTATATGATGGATAGATTGAGTGGAGTTCAGCGAGGCGTTCACGCTGAAGCGCAGATTTATAAGCAGACAGAAAAGGCGTACATTGGCAGACGAGCAGTTCCCCGCGGCAGTTACCGCACTTGAGGAATATCACAATATCGAACAGCAGATGGCCGAGCCGGAAGTCGCGTCGGATCCGGATAAGATGCGTAAGCTGGGACGTCGTCACGCCGAGTTGGGCGTCATCGTTTCCGCATACACCGCATACAAGCAGGTGAAAGACGATCTGGAGGCAGCCAAGGAAATGGCTTCCGAAGATCCGGATTTCGCGGAAGAGGCGAAACGTTTGGAGAGTGAGCTTCCAGCGGCGGAGGAGAAGCTGCGTACCGCGTTGATTCCGCGCGATCCCGATGATGCGCGTGACACGATCATGGAAATCAAGGCGGGCACCGGCGGCGAGGAAGCGGCGCTTTTTGCGGGCGATTTGCTGCGCATGTACATGCGATATGCGGAAAAGCGTGGCTGGTCGGTCGCCGTGCAAAGCGAAAACACCACCGAGCTGGGTGGCGTCAAAGACGTGCAGCTTGCCATTCGCGCCAAGGGTACTCCTGCGCCGGAAGATGGCGTATGGGCGTCCCTCAAGTATGAGGGTGGCGTGCATCGCGTGCAGCGTATTCCCGTCACCGAATCGCAGGGTCGCATCCAAACTTCCGCGGCCGGTGTCATTGTGTTCCCGGAAGCTGACGAAGACGATGATGAGATTGAAATCGATCAGAAGGATCTGAAAATCGACATCTTCATGAGCTCCGGCCCGGGTGGCCAGTCCGTGAACACCACATATTCCGCCGTTCGTATGACCCACATTCCGACCGGCATCGTGGTGAGCATGCAGGATGAGAAGAGCCAGATCCAGAATCGTGCGGCCGCACTGCGCGTGTTGAAGAGCCGCCTGCTCGCCATGAAGCACGAGGAGGAAGCCGCACAGGCCGCAGACATGCGTCACTCCCAGGTGCGCTCGCTGGATCGTTCCGAACGAATCCGCACGTACAACTTCCCGGAGAACCGTATCGTCGATCATCGTACGAACTACAAGGCGTACAACCTTGACGCCGTGCTTGACGGCGATCTGCAGGCCGTCATCGATTCCGACATTCAGGCGGATGAGGCCGATCGTCTCGCCAACCAGAAGTAAGGCGTGGTTGTGGCTACGGTATTCGAAACGGTGCGTTCCTCCGCGGCCATATTGAGCGCGGCGGGTGTTGACACTCCGGAACATGACGTCAAACTGCTGCTCGCCGAAGCCTTCTACGTCGAGTTGCGGGACGTGGACAAGGCCATGCTTATGGGAGATGACGTTGGACATCTGAACAGTGCCTTGGCGTCCGATTCACCAGAATCGGGCGCTTGGGCGAATGCGAAAACCACCGGGAATACCGTCGCGGCGGCCATGGAACGGTTCCATTCCATGGTGGATCGTCGAGCCAAACGTGAGCCATTGCAACACATCACCGGCCATGCGCCGTTCCGCTATCTCGATCTGAAAGTCGGACCGGGCGTGTTCATTCCGCGTCCTGAAACCGAGTTGGTGGTGCAGGAAAGCATCGAATGGATCGCCCGGCATGGCATGTACCGTGCCAAAGTGGTCGATTTATGCGCCGGTAGCGGTGCGATCGGCCTTGCTTTCGCCACGGAAGTGCCGGGCAGCGAAGTCTGGGCCGTCGAAAAAAGCGAACGGACCGCGCAGTGGACGCGTCGCAATCTTGACGAAACCACGAAACGGTATCCGGCGATCGCAGGTAATTATCATCTGGAAATCGCCGACGCCACGCAGATGCCGACACTGAACCAGCTTGATGGCACAATCGACATCGTGCTCACCAATCCTCCGTATGTGCCGCTTTCCGACATTCCCGTGCAGCCAGAAGTACGCGATTATGATCCCGATCTGGCGCTGTATGGCGGTTCCGCGGATGGTACGCTCATCCCGGAGCGCATCATCTCACGTGCTTCGAAACTGCTCAAGCCAGGCGGGCTCATGGTAATGGAACACGATGTCACGCAGGGGGAGCGGCTTGCCGCTTTTGCACGTACTTGCGATTTCGTCGATGTTGTCGTGCACAACGATTACACCGGTCGTCCGCGTTATCTGACGGCAGAAAAGCTAGAAATCGGATAATACAAGACGTTTCACGGCATGCCGGTGAAGATATAGCCGGAAGTTGAGTCTCACTATAAGAACATTTTATGCATGGCGCTGTCCGTCGGGCTATAAAGAACAATCGGAATGCACATGAAGAACGGATGGCAGCCATAAGCGGCCGTTGCGGTTCCGCGCACGGGATTGAGATGAACATGAATGGCTTTCATGGTGCGCGTTGAGAGGAATGTGCGGCATTTTCAAGAAAAGAGGAAGAACGGAATGAACGTCAAGTTCTCCGCCAAGTGCGTTGCCGTGATTGCGGCAGGCGCAATGTCAATGTCCCTCGCTGCCTGCTCTGGCGGCAGCATGGACGGTTCCAGCAGCTCCAATGGTAGTGCGGCCAACGGCGATACCATCACGCTGGGATCCATCACCACCAACTCCGGTACCGCCGCCGCATACGGCGAGGCCGAAGTCGCCGGCTTCAAGCTGGCTGTGGACGAGATCAACGCCAAGGGCGGCATCAACGGCAAGAAGGTCAAGCTCGAGTCCATGGACGATAAGGGCGACGCCACCGAAGCCTCCAACGCCTTCAACAAGCTCG
>UMID01020513.1_pt1 | contig 23360 bp, 18 predicted proteins | sample 1965691 | NCBI WGS metagenome assembly UMID01 (sample SAMEA4836115, study PRJEB28245) | human gut metagenome | biome: gut microbiome; material: fecal sample | place: Denmark | collected 2008 | reverse complement strand
GCGGCTTCTGGATAAAGCTGTTTCATATGATCAACAATTTTTCCCCAGGATGTCCGCGGATCTTCCTTATAACAGGAAGTAACATGGTCATATCCATAAATGTGTTCCGGAGAAGAATACACAGCCACATCCCAGCCGTACTCCACGCCTTTTTGATTGATCCTTTTCCGAAAGTCGCAGTTACACAGATATGTCTGCATCATAAGGCTGGTAATGGCTCCGTCAAATCCCTTTTCGCCATCTTTTCCAAATCCAGCCAATTTTTTCAATTCGTAGGAGTAGATTTCTGCATCATTTTCCATAAAATGATCCATAATATTCTTATGTTTGATCGGTGCTTTTTCATCCTCAAACAGAGCATCAAAATCATAGCCGTCCCTGCGGTAGTTGGCAAATACCGGCAGCCATTTTTTGGAAATAAACCCGGCTTTTTTGGCAAAAAATTTCCCGTAAAGAACATCATGCTTTTTTGCAATGGCAATCCTCCATCTCCACGGATCCCTCACCGGATCATCAGACCACCAATATTCTGCCACTGTCCGTTCCTCCAGAGAAAATCCCGGAATTTCGTTCTTAAAAAGAGGAAGAAAACCAACCCGGTTGATATATTCGACTGCTTCATCCACATCGTGGATGCATTTCGGATCATCCCATGTTACTCCATGAATGATCCATTCCCCTGCTTCGTTTCCCATGACTTTCTCCTTTCTGTATTTTGCTGTCTTAAGTATACCACACATTGACAAGGCAAGACAAAGATATATATTTTTATCGAAAAAATTGATGACATTTTTGTTACTGTTCATACACAATGTCATTAACTTAAGCAATTTGCCAATACTGCATTGATGAAAATATCAGCAGAAAGATTTAATTATGATACAAAAGGGAATATTGAGGGATTAAGATGCAATGTCTTGCTGAAATTCGGGTATAACAAAAAGACAAAATCAATATTTAATATTGAAATTTGTCTAAAGATGAAATATAGTAATATACCACCTTCTGCAATAACTGGTTTATCCACCATTTTTGTGTTAATATAAAAGTAATAAAATACATTTAAGCACAAAAAGGGTGTAAATATTATGGATATTTCAGATTTTGTTAAGAAAGCAAAAGAATATAATGTTCTTGGAATCAAAATTTCAAAAGATAATGAACTTGCAGCAGAGTGGTACAGCGAACCGGAATGCAGAAGGAATATTTATTCTGCAACAAAGAGTTTCACATCCTGTGCAGTTGGCTTTGCTGTTCAGGAAGGGCTGATCGATCTTAATGAAAAACTAACAGAAGCATTTTCAGGTGACTTGCCGGAGTGTATAGATGAGAACCTGAAAGAAGCAACTGTTCGTGATCTTCTTACCATGTGCCTTGGACAGGAGAAGGGCAGTCTGATGGGAGAACAACGACCTTTATATGAAGAAGATAACTGGGTAAAAATGTCTCTGGCTATTCCCTTTAAGTATAAGCCGGGTACGCATTTTGTGTATAATAACGTTGGTCCCTATCTGGCAGGCATTCTTGTACAGAGACGCTCCGGCTGCGATCTTGTTTCTTACCTTACACCCAGACTTTTTTCCAAAATTGGAATAAAACGTCCTACATGGGAGACTGATCCACTTGGAAACAGTTTTGGAGCCGGCGGATTATTTCTGACCCTTTCTGAACTTCACAAATTTGGACTGTTTTATCTTAATAAAGGCAAGTGGAATGGAAAACAGATACTGTCTGAGAAATGGATAGAAGAAAGTACAAAGGCAGCTGATGTTGGATACTATGGTTATCTTTTCTGGCGTGGTGAATATAATTCTTTCCGGGCGGATGGAAAATACTCCCAGATATCTATGATCCTTCCGAAAAAAAACGCAGTCGTTTCGTTTGTTTCAGAATGCCGCAGGGGAGACGAACTTCTGAAGACAGTTTATGAGCTTGTCTGCGCAAAACTGTAATATCTTTTCTCCGCGGAAAAACAATCTTCTCTTTCTATAATGCTGAGTTAGTGGAGCAGAAAAGCGACGGGTTTCCCCGCCGCAATATCTCTTATACTTGATCAACCACCATTGGTTCTGTCTCTCTGTAGAACCGCCGCTGCTCTACCCTGAAAAGCTACTCCAGTCGTGCCGGGCTGTCTAGTCGCCCTTCGTACTCCTCTTTATTCTCCGCATGTATAATAAACGGAGCAATATCTGCCTGCAGGCATTGCACAAATGCAATGATGCAGGCTACCTTATAACATGAGAAAAACATTAAACAAGGAGACTCACGCCAAAACTATGAATCTCCTTATTTAATAAAGGTTCGAAGTATCCCTCCGGGTATATCTATATCTTATTTTTGATTAATCTCTGCGAATCCAGCAGCATCTATCCATTTCCAAGATCAACATAAGAACTCTTCTCTTCGTAGTGGTCTATGACGCTGCGTGTTTTGGTTTCTGTAACTGTCTCGTAATGGTCGAGAACGTCTTTGTAGGATTGAATTTCACTTTTTGTATATTGCAGCCTCGCATCATCGGGCAGCGACCAGTCACTTTCATTGTGAGTTACAACCTCTTCAATGTCAATGGTTCTTTCCCAATCCAAGTCATCAATCGTTACGTTTTTGATCTTCGGTGCCAGGCATGACATCATGCCAAAAATGATTGCTGCGAAGATTCCCATCTTTTCCTCTTCCTGCTGCCTCATCTCGAAGTAGTTTCTCTCCGAATCTTCTTTTGTGGCACCACAGTTTTTGCAGACATTCAGATCGTCGCTGTTAAGACTGCCGCAAAAGCTGCACTGCCAGTCCGGATTACGGCTGATCTTTTCTGCTTCCTCCTCAGAAACATATTTAATTTCATCCGGCATATAGAATTTTGTATTTTCGTCCTGAGGATGCCCACAATCGGGACAGGTTTTTTGACCGGCTCTAATCCTTTTATTCCCACAAAACGGGCAATCCCAGAGACCTTCGATTATCTTTCCCATACAGACTCTCCTCTTCTTTTCCCTCAATAACAATTCCAACAAGTGTTTATATTCCACTTCGGTTTTATAATTTTGTGCAGTTTTTTATTTGCTCATTTATAGATTACTGTTTCTTTTTCATCTCTGCTACTCTGTCCAGAATCTGTTTCTTTAATTCTTCTACATTATCGGTCCGATATTTTAATCCTGCTGCGGAGATATGTCCTCCACCGCCAAAAGGTTTCAACAGTTCATTAACATTGATCCATTTCCCGTCTGAACGGAAAGAGCATCTCCACCCGTTTTCTTCTTCCTCATACATGGTAAAACCAAGTTCAATATCGTCGCAATCACGCAGAATCGTGCTGATACAGTGGATGTCTTCGTATGTGATATCTTTTTCGGCAATTTCCTTCTGTCCCATAATAACATAGGCAACCCGGCCATCCATCGCACGTACTGCTCCATGAAGAATATCAGCTCTTTTGTACAGAATGTCCAGGGTATCACTGTGTAAGGTTTTCATAATCCTGCCATGGTCAACTCCCATAGCCATCAGATCAGCTACTGCCTGAAAAATACCCTGGTTTGCCCTTGCCAGTCCTCCGGTATCATGCAGGATGCCAAGGTAAATATAATCTGCGGCATTGGGGTACGCTTCTTTTTGGGCTGCATTTAGAAGCAGTTCGGAAGAAAGCATATGGTATACATTTTCCGCACACGCCTCAGAAACCTTTGTCCAGTTCACATCTCCGTATCCTTCATTGGAAGCGTGATGATCAATAACAATGCTGGCAGCGGCATTTTGGTAATATTCCAATCCGATCATACGCTCCAGAGTTGCATTATCACAGACTATGACACAATATTGTTTTCCGGATATGTCCGGCATCTCAAAAGGAACAAATGTCTTATCTTCCACGACCATTTTTTTCGGGCCGCGCTCCAGCGTTTTTGCAAGGTATGGAAACACCCTGTATTGTGGATAATTGACATGGATATAGTGCGCAAGGCTCATCACCGATCCGGCAGCATCGCCATCCGGATTTAAGTGTCCCAGAATCACTACAGTGTCCAGATTGTGCGTCTGCATGGTTTCATCAAAAACAGTATCAAAATTAAACTCTGTCATTCCTACCTCCTTCGTATATCACTTCCCTGTTATATTTTAATTTTATCATCTAACAGATCAGATAGCAAGTTGTGGGCACATGCAAGCCAAAATTGTTACTGTTCACTCCGTTCTCAGTAACATAGCCAAAATTCATTACAGATTGCATTATTTTGCGGAATTGCTACCGAATCAAAAAGAGACAAAAGAGACCACTTGTCTCTTTTGGTCTCTTTTCTGTCTCTTTTTAAAAAACTATAGCAATTTCGTAAGATTTCTATAGTTTTTTCAGGGTTTCAGTACTATAATGAAACCCATAAAGAGATTGTCATATCAAAAATAGTAATCTAATTTTCTGCCAGAAAATCAGATCATCTCCCCTCAAACTGGAAATTCAGGGAAAGTTGTTCTGATATTATTATGAAAAAGATGATCGAAGCCCAGGAAAGACAGATGTCCAGTGGTTCCCAGGGCGGACAGTACTAATCAGATAAAAGCCTCTCAGTTGAGGAACTGAAAAAAACCGATGGTGATGACTGAAAACAGTCAAATCCATCGGTTTTTCTATAAAAGCGAATTAATAAAATCAGATCATCCCTATCAGATGTACGATCAGTGCAGCCACCCAGGCAATCACACACTGCCATACCACAACACCAACAGCCCATTTGCTACCCATTTCACGTTTGATTGAAGCGATAGCTGCCACACATGGTGTATAGAGCAAACTGAATACCAGCAGGGATGCTGCTGCCAGCGGAGTCAGTACAGAGGCAATATTTCCACTGAAAAGTACTTCCAGAGTAGATACCACGCTCTCTTTTGCCATAAATCCGCTGATAAGAGCTGTACAGATTCTCCAGTCTCCCAGTCCGATTGGTTTAAATATAGGTGCCAGGACTCCCGCCACCATTGCCAGAATACTGTCTGCAGAATCTTTTACAAGATTTAAATGCAGATCAAAGCTCTGCAGGAACCAGATTATCATTGATGCAAGCAGGATAATAGAAAACGCTCTCTGCAGGAAATCTTTTGCTTTTTCCCACAAAAGCTGACCTACATTCCTTGCTCCCGGCAGCCGGTAATTGGGAAGTTCCATAACAAACGGGACGGGATCTCCCTTGAAAAGAGTTCTGTTATACAAAAATGCCGCCAGGATTCCCACCAAAATTCCAAGCAGGTAAAGACCTGCCATAATAAATCCGCCCTTCTTCGGGAAAAAAGCACTTACAAAGAAAGAATAAATCGGCAACTTCGCAGTACAGCTCATAAATGGAGTCAGCAAAATCGTCATCTTTCTGTCACGCTCACTTGTAAGTGTACGTGTGGCCATAACAGCCGGAACCGTACATCCGAATCCGATCAGCATTGGTACAATGCTTCTTCCGGAAAGGCCGATCTTACGCAGAAGTTTGTCCATCACAAAAGCAACACGTGCAACGTATCCGCTGTCTTCCATAAGAGACAGAAAGAAAAACAGGGTTACGATAATCGGCAGAAAACTGAGTACACTTCCCACACCTGTAAAAATACCATCAATGACCAGGCTATGCATGGCACTGTTTACATTTGCTGCTGTCAGTGCTACATCTACCAGCGCAGAAACCTTATCAATTCCAATCTCCAGAAGCCCCTGAAGCCACGCTCCGATCACATTAAAGGTAAGATAAAATACCAGTACCATGATTCCGATGAAACAGGGAATCGCTGTATATTTTCCTGTAAGAATCTTATCAATTTTCTCACTTCTGATTCTCTCCTTACTCTCTTTTGGCTTTACAACTGTCTGTTCACACAAACGCTCAATAAAGTCAAAACGCATATCTGCGATCGCAGCGCTTCTGTCAACCTGACGCTCTGTTTCCATCTGCTGTACGATATGCTCCAGCATATCCGTCTCATTTGTGTCCAGCTTCAGCTTCTCAAGAATCAGCGGATCTCCCTCGATTGCCTTGGTTGCTGCAAAACGGGTAGGAATATCAGCCTGCGCCGCATGATCCTCAATCAGGTGCATGACCGCATGAATACAGCGGTGTACTGCACCGTCATGGTCACTCTTATCACAGAAATCCTGACGCAGTGGATGTTCCTGATATTTCGCTATATGTAACGCATGGTCAACCAGCTCATCAACCCCTTCATTCTTTGCTGCGGAAATAGGGATTACAGGTACTCCAAGCAGCGATTCCATCTTATTTACATCTATAGAACCCTGATTTCCCAGCACTTCATCCATCATGTTCATTGCAACTACCATAGGAATATCCATCTCCAGAAGCTGCATGGTCAGATACAGGTTTCTCTCAATATTGGTAGCATCCACAATGTTGATGATCGCACTTGGTTTCTCATCCAGGACAAAATTTCTGGAGACAATCTCCTCACTGCTGTAAGGGGACATGGAATAAATTCCCGGAAGGTCTGTGATTTCTGTATCCGGATGGCCTTTAATCGAACCGGTCTTACGATCCACCGTTACTCCTGGAAAGTTTCCCACATGTTGACTGGAACCTGTCAGTTGGTTAAACAGTGTAGTTTTTCCACAGTTCTGATTTCCCACCAATGCGTACGTCAGTGTAGTTCCCTCAGGCAGTGGATGTTCATCTTCTCTGGAATGATACTTTCCATCCTCTCCAAGTCCCGGATGTGCCAGGTCGCTTACAGCCTCTATTCCGGCGTGACTTCTGCTTCGCTTCGGAATCTGTTCGATTTCTATCTGCTCTGCTTCCGCAAGTCTTAATGTCAGTTCATATCCATGTACCTGTAATTCCATGGGATCTCCCATGGGTGCAAACTTCACGACTGTGACCTCAGCTCCCGGAATCATACCCATATCCAGGAAATGCTGACGCAGGGCACCCTTGCCGCCAACCGACGTGATCACAGCACTTTTTCCGATTTCCAAATCTTTTAATGTCATTTTCAGTCGCTCACCTTTTGTATTTGTATTTGGTTATCATCGTCGTTATTATAGCAATCCTCGTAAATAATGCATCTTAATCCAGCCCATCAGAGTGTGAAACCCTGCTGAACTGTCTTAAATGCATTATTTACGAGGATTGCTATAGCCGATTTTTCTCAATAACCTTATGCAGATAGCTTATACTAACTGATAATTTTTGTCAAGTAGCAGGTATGTCTCAATTTTTTTATAACCGAAAGCACAAAAAACTCAGATGAATTTATGTTATCATCTGAGTTTCTCAATGTCTTAACCTGACAGGTCATTAAACCTGTCTGTGATTACTTCATTACTTATTATTCTGATCATTCTCAAGTAACTGATTTATGTGATTGCCATAAGATTTGGAAATTGTTCTTATTTTTTATATGTCAGATCCACACAGAACCTGTAATATCACCGTTAATTACATAATATGCTTTGTTCTCTTCAGGTTTGATATAAATCTTAATATCTTTGAGATCTTTCTCCTTTTTACCCAGTTCGTCTGTCCAGATTCTTCTGACATTACTTAAAATATTTTTTGTATATACTTCTCTGCCCATGAACTGAATATATACTTCTGCTGTTGCTTCTTTCTTAGTGGTTCTTCTTGTTGTCTTCTTCTCGGCAGCTGTCTCTTCAGCCGGTTTCTCAGCTGTCTTAGCAGGAGCCTTCTTTGTAGTTCTTTTCGTTGTTTTTGTTGGTTTTGCAACAGTCTTTGTTGTTTTAGCTGTCTCTTTTTTCTCGGCTTCTTTCTCTGTTTCTGCCGGTTTCTTTTCTACAGTGTCTGCTGCTTTAGCTGTTTCTTTCTTCTCGGTTTCTTTCTCTGCTTCTGCTGATTTCTTTTCTGCAGTCTTTCTTGTTCTTCTTGCTGCCGGTTTCTTTGCTGTTGTTTCTTTCTTTACAGTCTCTGTTTCAGCAGTTTCTTTCTTGTTTGCTTCTTTATTTACAGCTACTTCTTCAGCAGTTGTCTTTGCAGGAGCCTCTTTAACTTCGGTTGTCTTCGCAGTGGATGTGTTGAGATCTGCTGTAGTTGCTTTTGTTGCCATATGATTAGCCTCCTTACAAGGTATAAGTATTCGTAACTGCTCAGTTTTGTACAGTTACAGGTATTCTTCTGTTACCGAAAATATGATAAACAGTAACATTCTTTTATGAAAATAGAATACTACGAATCTTCTGCTTTTGCAATGTTTTTCTGTTTTTATAATTTAGGCATCTTATGAACAGTATTATTTTTTACTCTGTATCCGTCATTTTCTATAGTCCAAGATTCTGCAGATCTTCCTTCATATATGCCGAAAGTCTCCTCTGAAGTTCCTCATTCTGCGGAAGGCTTAAATCCGCATCAAGGGACAGAATCTCCGAAGCCGTTTCACTGGCAGCTTTCAGGATATCCGCATCCTGATAGATGTCCCCCAGTTTAAATTCCAGCAGACCACTCTGGCGGATTCCAAAAAGATCACCAGGACCGCGAAGCTTCAGATCCTCTCCTGCAATATAAAATCCATCATTGGATTTGTTCAGGATCTGCAGACGTTTAGAAATTTCCTTTGCACCATTTCCCTGCATAAAAATGCAATATGACTGATATTCCCCTCTACCGACACGCCCGCGAAGCTGATGAAGCTGTGCCAGCCCGAAACGCTCGGCATTCTCCACCATCATCACTGTAGCATTAGGCACATTCACTCCTACCTCAACTACAGTAGTAGATACCAGGATCTGAATTTCCCCTGCGGCAAAAGCCTCCATGATCACATTCTTCTCTTTCGCTTTCATCTTTCCATGAAGAGAAGCAATCTTTATATCCGGCGAAAAAACATTGCGAAGCTTCAGGGTATAATCCAACACATTTTCCCCATCCATCCCTTCGCTCTCCTCCACCATTGGACAGATCACATAAACCTGCCGTCCCTGACGGATCTGCTTCTCCATAAAGGAATAAGCCTTCGGCCTGTAAGAAGTATCCACCACACAATTTTTAATGGGAAGTCTCTGCGCAGGAAGTTCATCAATTACTGAAATATCCAGATCCCCGTATATAATGATCGCCAGCGTCCTTGGAATCGGTGTAGCACTCATCACCAGCACATTAGGCGGGTTTCCCATAGTAGTCAGTGCTTCCCTCTGTTTCACACCAAAACGATGCTGCTCATCTGTAATAACCAGTCCAAGATTATTGTACTGCACTTTTTCCTGAATCAGCGCATGCGTTCCTATCACCAGGTTAGCCTCTTTTGACGCGATCAGCGCATATTTTTTCCTTTTCTCCTTTGCGGTATCTGATCCTGTCAGCAAAACCGGATGCCCAAAATCAATATTCTGTTCCTGCAGCAACTTCTCCATTGCCTGAAAATGCTGCCTTGCAAGAACCTCCGTAGGTGCCATAAGCACTGCCTGATATCCATTCTCCACAGTCATGATCATTGCAAGAAACGCAAGGATCGTCTTACCACTTCCTACATCTCCCTGAACCAGTCTGGACATCAGAGCCTGGCCGCTTAAATCCCTCTCAATCTCATGCCACACATTCAACTGCGCCTTTGTCAGATCATAGGGCAGACTTTCAATAATCTGCTCTGTCGTCCACACCGGATGCATGGGAAACGCATTCGGTGCTTCCTCCGTCTTCTCCTTCAAAGACTGCACAGCAAGAATAAAAAGAAGAAACTCGTCAAACACCAACCTTCTCCTTGCAGCTAACAGCTCCTGCATATTTTTGGGAAAATGAATCGCAGGAATCGCAAAATTCCTGTCTGCCAGGTGATACCTCTCCTTATACTCATCTGCCAGATACTCTGCCTGAAGCTTCTGCTCATCAAGCACCTGATGGATCAGCTTCACGATCGTCTTATTAGAAAGCCCCGCAGTCAGTCCATAAATCGGCTGAAGACTGTGCAGAATCTCCTCATAAGCCGCAGGCGTAAAAATCTCAGGGTGCTCCATCTGCAGCTTCCCCTGCTTCCTGACGACACGCCCCCGCAGAACAAACCTGCTGCCTTTCCTGACTGCAGAGCGCAGATACGGTGCATTAAACCACGTAACAGAAATTTTCCCCGTAAGATCTGCCACAGTGGTCGTGATCACCTGAAGATTCCGCACCTGATTCACATACACACCCGTTATAACCGCCACAGAAATCGCCACAACAGCTCCCTCTTCCAGAGACTGGATCTCAACAGGCTCCTCATACGCATCATAATTACGTGGATAATAACTCAGAAGAGATTCCATATCCGTAACTCCTATTTTCGCAAATAACTTTTCCGTTTTCTCCCCCACGCCTTTCAAAGTACGCAAAGATGTTGACATATACCACCGATTCCTTTCTACTACAATATAATTATGAATATCCCTTACAGCCAGTAAAAATTATCTATCTTATCCCTGCGAAAAATAACCAAATCAAGCAACCCCCATTCTTCAATCACAATAATCTGCCGACAATAAACTTCCACTATCCAAATCTCAGGCAGGAAAATATTTGTGTCAGGATGCATTTGCAGGTATCTTAGAGATTTTTTTCACCTTAGAATCTCTTAGATGCCGAAACCGCATCCTGACACAAATATTTTCCTGCCGTCCCCTTTTATAACGCGAAAACGGATATACCCACCCTCAACAATGGCCTATACCCGTTTTCATCACATGAACTATTCGTTTATCTCTCTCAAAAACTCTATTATCCTACTCTACAGAAATAACATAATAATAAATCGGCTGTCCACCCGCATTCAGTTCCACATCACAATCCGGATAAGCCTCCTCCAGAGCCGTTGCCAGCTCCTCAGCTTCAGCCTCCTCAGTATCAGCACCATAATAAATACTGATCACCTCAGACTCATCATCCACCATCTGGGCAACTGTCTCCTTGGCAACTTCCATGCGGTCCTTGCCAACAGCCAGGATTCCATGATCACCGATACCCATCATATCACCCTCATGGATCTCCTTATCATCAATCCTTGTATCACGCACAGCATACGTGATCTGTCCGGTCTTCACATGTTCGATTGCCTGAAGCATAGCCTCAGTATTCTCCGCACTGTTCTTCTCGGGCACATAACTGATCATGGCAGTAATTCCCTGCGGAATGGTCTTAGTCGGCACAACCACGATCTCTTTATCCTCAGTAAGATCCCTTGCCTGGTTTGCAGCAAGAACAATATTCTTATTGTTCGGGAAAATATAAATAGTCTTTGCATTTACTTTTGCAATGGCATTGAGCATATCCTCTGTACTCGGGTTCATTGTCTGACCGCCCTCGATCAGGTAATCCACACCCAGTTCCTTAAAGATCTCTGTCATTCCCTTTCCCACAGATACGGAAATAAAGCCAACTTCCTTCGGCGGCTGTGCTGCTTCTTCTTTTTCTTCCTGTTCTGCCTGTTCTTTCGCCATTTTCTCGGCATCCTTTATAAGCTTCTCCTGATGCTCCTCACGCATATTGTCGATCTTCATACGTGAAAGTGCACCAAAGGTAAGGGCTTTCTCAATAGCCTGTCCAGGATGATTGGTATGAACATGAACCTTCACGATCTCGTCATCTGCAACAAGCACAATAGAATCACCAAGAGACATCAGGAATTTCTTAAATTCATGCTCTGTCTCCTCGGACATCGGCTGGTTCAGAAGAATAATAAACTCTGTACAATAACCAAATTTAATATCAGCCTCTGTCTGTGCATCGATCTTAGTCACAGCAGGACCTTTTGCCTTGTCAAACTGTGTATAATCAATTTCTTTGCCAAGGAAACCATCATATGCACCATGGTATACTTCCAGAAGTCCCTGTCCACCGGAATCCACTACTCCTGCTTCTTTCAGAACCGGCAGCATCTCCGGTGTCTTTGCCAGAGTTTCCTCCGCATGAGCGATCACGCTCTGGAAAAATGTATCCAGATCCTCTGCTGTCTCCGCAAGCTCTACAGCCTTGGCAGCAGCCTCTCTTGCAACAGTAAGGATTGTTCCTTCCTTCGGTTTCATGACTGCCTTATATGCAGTCTCCACACCTTTCTCCATGGCTGCCGCGATATCAATGGCATCCAGTTCCTTACTGTTCTTAACACTTCTGGTAAAGCCACGCAGAAGCTGAGAAAGAATAACACCTGAGTTACCTCTTGCACCGCGCAGGGAACCGGAAGAAATCGCCTTGGCCAGTGACTCCATGTCAGGCTCTCCCAGAGAACCTACTTCTGCTGCTGCTGCCATGATCGTCATTGTCATATTGGTTCCTGTATCTCCATCCGGTACCGGAAATACGTTCAGTTCGTTGATCCATTCTTTTTTAGCTTCCAGATTCTTGGCTCCTGCAAGAAACATCCTGGAAAGTATTCTGGCATCTATGGTTTTGTTATTCACCACAAGTTCCTCCTCTATCCTAATCAATTGCGCGTACACCTTCTACATAAATATCGATCTTATCGATCTCCATTCCTGTAAAGGCCTCGACTTTATATTTGACATTGCTGACAAGGTTGTCTGCAATTGTACTTATGTTCACGCCATATGCCACAATAACATGGAAATTCAGGCGGATTTTATTGTCCTCTGTAATTCTGACGCTGATGCCATGTTTCAGGCTGTTCTTTCCAAGAAGCTTTACCAGTCCGTCCTTCATACTGACTGCAGCCATGCCTACGATACCAAAACATTCTACAGCAACGCTTCCTGCGTAGGTTGCGATTACATCTGTGTCAATTATGATCTGACCTAATCCGGAATCTATACGTCCATTCATATGGTTACCTCCAATGCTCATTATTGTATGTAAGTGTATTATAACCTCTTTTCACAGAAAAAGAAATATAATTTTTGAGTTTTTTCCTTTTTTTGCTTGCAAAAGCACAATTCATCTGTTACAATGTAATCTGTTGAACACAAGGTTACTGTTCAGACGCTATGCACACAGCACGACAGTAACAATAAAGCGTCAAGGAGGTGCTATCATGGCTAAATGTGCAATCTGTGAGAAAGCTGCTCATTTCGGAAATAATGTAAGTCATTCACATAGAAGATCCAATAAAATGTGGAAATCTAACGTAAAATCCGTTAAAATCAAGACTGCTGAGGGTGGAGCTAGAAAGACATATGTATGTACTTCTTGCTTAAGATCCGGTAAAGTAGAAAGAGCATAATAACACCATTACCCCTGTTGCAACAGGGGTATTTTTTTTGCAAAAAAGACTGTCCCTCTGTTCAGATATTCTTTACCGAATATTCTGCCTGAGCTGACAGTCTTTTTTTATTTCATATGTCAAACGGGATATTCGCAATCTTCTGTAAAGTTAATGACAGAAAAGATGATATCCCAACAACAGGAAAACTCCGGCCGAAACCACCAGAACCACATTTTCTGCGATCAGCATCCCGATTATCATCCCAATCCCTATGAAAAACAGCATAAAGCCGAACAGCTTTTCCAATTCTTCTGCACCTTTTTCATCGGTTTGCTATAGTCTATGCAAAAATTATTTTTCTGATTCGCCGACAGATTCTTCGTCACCTTTTCCGGAGGTAAAACGGTCTACAAAATCCGGAACCATATCAAGGATCTTGGTGAGACCATCCTGATTTTTCACATTGACCAGCTTTGTTGTTCCATTCTGGATCACAAGCACTGCACAGGGAGTCATCTTTCCTGCCATTCCGCCACCGCCGTTATCCTTCTTCTCTCCTGAAAAAGCACCGGCACCTACACCGAAAGATACATCCATCAGAGGAAGAATGATCGTATCGCCTACATGGATTGCCTCTCCTACCACTGTTTTCGCAGAAATAAAACTGTCCATTCCCTTGAATAATGAATTTACGGTTTCTTTAAAATTGTTTTCATTTGCCATGGTCATGCCCTCCTGGTTTTCCAACGTTTTATAACGTATTTTATATTTTTATTGAAATAAATACTCACTGCTGCCCGCACAGGAACAAATCCGTAGATCCTGCCTTTTGCCCTGATGTTTCCATACAGATAATTCTCACTGTCAAAACGGGGATTGATCTGTATACAGTTTTTGTGAAATGGAATTGTCATCCCAAGTACAGCAAGTGCCGCACCTGTCAGCGCCGGATCTTCAAAAGAAAAAGTAACCTGCCCTTCTATCCTTGTAGGAAAAATATGCTTAAGCAAAAATTTTCCATGTTTCCATACAAGCTTTCTGGCAGCTGTCACTCTGGGATGTTCTATAAACGCCTTCCACCAGGACACATTCTTCTTAATCTTCCCGAATGTCCTGCGGATATTTTGCAGTTTTGTACGAATCAACTGAAATATATTTCGGATCCGGTCATAGATCCTTTTTATAAAAAACTGCCTCTTCTTTAGACTATTCCGATCTGTATCATCTGCATTCAGTTCCTGCTGTCCGGATATCTGACTGTTTCTGATCCTCTCTGTATCAACAGATGTATCTGAAGCTGAATTTCTGTCTGTTTTCAGATCCTCAGTCTCCATATTCTCTGATTTCGGGTGATCAACCACTGATTTTTTATGCTCTTCTTCCCTGTTTCCGTCTGTGCCGGATACAGATACCTTTTCTGCGCCGGATTTCTCCGGATTTTTCCCGGATTTCTTTGTTACAGCCCTCTTCTCCTGCCGTTTCTTCAACAACTTGTCTACGGGAATTCCAAACAGATGAAAGGATATCTCCATCTGCTGATCTTTCCATTCCGCTCTCAGCGAAATCCCATGAAACAGCCAGCTTACGATACCCTCTCCCTCTGTCTGTTTCCAGCCACCTTCTGCCTTGACAGCTGATGCCTTATATCTTACAGGACAGAACAGTACAAGAAGAACTGCCAGTAAAAGAAGGCCCAGCAGAATTCCCAGGATGATCAGTATAAATTTAAGGATCAGCCATAAAATATGTAACATATTCTCACCTGTTTTCTATATATTCAGCTGTTGCGAAGGTTCCCGTTTCCCTGTACATTTCATCGATCAGACTTCGCACCATCTCCAGGGCTTCCTCTTTGCCCTTCGCCATTCCTATGATCTTCGGACAGATTCCATAAAAGCTCTTCTGTATCAGCATTGCTGCAGGAATAATATCCATCAGATTCACAGGATTCTCTGACAGAGTAAGGAGATAAATGCCCAGAACCGGTTTTCCGCTGTTCAGTTTCTTTTTTATCTCCTCAGGATCCTTTACAGATTCCCCTGCAAGAAAATTCTCCTGCCATTTCAGCATCTTACACCCTCTCCCGTTTCTATAACACTTCAGTTACAGTATTTCCATTTTCTCCAAAATTTAAACCGGGCTGCGTTGCAAAAAAACACAGCCCTGTTCTCTCGTTAATAATACTTATGCTGTTTTCCCCAGAGTCCATTGCTTCTCATCTCCAGATATTCCTGATAAGCACGCTCTACGATCTGCTTCTCGTTTGAAAACCTCAGCAGATGATAGATCTCATGAAATTTATAATATCCGGAATCTACAAAAAACTCCTCTCTCTGGGGCTTACTATGATAATTATCCGCAGTCATAAGATACCAGTGTACCTCTTTGAAAACCACGTCCTCCGGAACGGTAAAGTTATATTGGCTCTTTCCGATGTATTTCACAATGGTCGCACGCACTCCAGCCTCTTCCATCACTTCCCGCAATGCTGTCTGTTCATGCGTTTCGCCTGGTTCCACTGTTCCTTTCGGCAATACCCAGCCCTCATAACGGTTCCTGTAAGATTTATACAAAGTAAGAATCTTACCCCGATGAATTACCACACCGCCACAGCTCGTTGCTTCTATCATAATGCAATCCCTCCTGTTTTGCGTGGTATTATAAACTGAGTATAGTATATCTCTTTTTTTCCAAACCCGCAAGCTATAAATATCATTTCATAACATATTACCGATTAATTAGTTACTGTTCACTCCGTTCACAGTAACGTAGCCAAAATTCATTCCAGATTGCCTGCAACATGGAATTTATTATTGCTTATCATAATAATACGCATCAAATATCTGCTCTGCGATGGGCACTGCTGCTTCACTTCCGGTACCGCCATTCTCAACAATGATCGCAACTACCAGATCCGGATCATCCACGTTGGAATAACCGATAAACCAGGAATGACTGGAACCATTCTCATCAAATTCCGCTGATCCGGTCTTGCCTGCCACTGTATATCCTCTTCCGTTCAGAGCCGATGCGGTTCCGTTTTCCACAACACCTTTCATAAGCTTTCCAAGGATATTCGCCTCATTTGTTGTCATCAGACGTTTATAGCTCTCCGGCTCTGTTGTCTTCACTGTCTCTCCGTCTGAACTTACAACAGAATCAATGAGATAAGGCTTCATGAGCTCCCCGCCATTGGCGATCGCACTGGTAATCAGCGCCATATGCATAGGTGATACCAACGTATTACCCTGTCCGATGGCAGTCTGCATAACCTCTGCAACAGAAGATTTTCCATTTAATGTAAAAGTACTCTTTTTATAGGAAGAAAGCGGAAGACTCTTATTAAAAAGAAGATCCTCGGCTGTTTTTTTCAGAGAACTGCCTCCGAGCATGGTTCCGATCTCTGCAAATGCACTGTTACAGGAATTGGCAAAAGCACTGTAAAAATCTTCCTGTCCATGAACAGTTCCGCCATAGCACCTGATCGTGTGATCTTCTCTGGTAATACTTCCCTCACAGAGATAGGAAAATCCCTCCAGACTGCCCTTGGTTCTGAAATAGTCCAGGGCAGTTACCACCTTAAATGTAGATCCCGGAGGATAGGCTCCGTTTGTAGCTCTGTTCAACAGACTGCTGTCATTGGAATCATTTACCAGTGTGTCCCAGTTCTGGGAAATAGTATTCGGGTCAAAGTCCGGTCTGCTCATTTCCACCAGAATCTTACCTGTAGAGGGTTCTATGGCAACAACCGCCCCTCTCCTGTCACCAAGTGCATTATAGGCAGTTGACTGAAGATCTGCGTTTAACGTCGTGGTCACAGAATCACCCGTATTTTTCTGATTCTTAAACTCATTTTTCATCTGGTTCAGGAAAAATTCATGAGAAGTCAGAAGCTGGAAGTTCGCCTCTGATTCCAGTCCGCTTTTTCCATTAGTGTCATATCCGACTACATGAGCGAACATATTTGCATAGGGATAAGTACGTTCCTCTGTTCCGTCTTCGTAAACATTGGTCTGGGCAAGCACCTGCCCATCTGCAGATATGATCTTACCTCTTACAACCCTGTCTGAAAAAGTATCCTGCCTTGTATTATAGGGACTATTGATAAAATCATCGCTCTTTGCATAATTAAAATAGATCAGATATCCGATCATACTGACAAAGATCAGCACAAAAAAGCAGGATACCAGTGTATACTCTCTGTTACGGGGCCTTCTCTTTTCAGAAATCTCCCGGGCTTTGCGCTTCTGGCGCTTCTTCAACTCTCTGCGCCGTTCCTTTTCTTCGATATCTCTCAATTTCTTCGTCCTCATCTTCTCTCAAAATATACAATCCCTGAATGATCGCCAGCATCAGTACTGTACACGCGACAGAACTTCCTCCATAGCTGACCAGAGGAAGAGTTACACCTGTCATAGGGATAAATTTCGTTGCTCCGCCAATTGTCAGAAATACCTGAAATGCATATTCCGTACCAAGTCCAAGTGCGATCAGTTTGTAGAATGGTTTCTTAATCTTAAGCGCAATATTTACGATCATCAAAAAGAAACTCATACATACCAGGATCAGGCAGATTGCAAAAATCCCACCCAGTTCCTCACAGATTGCACTGAATATAAAGTCATTCTTGACAACAGGGATCTTCTCAGGCGAACCCTGACACAATCCCATTCCAAACCATCCGCCGGTTCCAATGGCAAACAGTGACTGGACGATCTGGTATCCTTCATTCTGATATACCGCCATGGGATCCTTCCAGGCTGTCACTCTCTGACGCACATGGCCAAACAGATGATATGCGACAACTGCCCCTGCAGATCCGCCTGCAAGACCAAGTGCCAGATATCCCACATTTCTGGATGCCACATAAATCATCACAAGATATGCCGCAAAGAAGATCACTGCACTTCCAAGGTCTCTGGAAAGTACAAGAATCCCCACATGCAGTCCCGCCACTACCGTAGCCTGGATCACTTTTGAAAAATCAGCACCTTTTCTCAGCAATGCCGCCATAAAGAACACAAATGTAATCTTTATCGCCTCTGAAGGCTGGATTCCCATCAGGGAAAGTTTTGCTCCATAGCTTGTCTTTGCAAGCACAAATACCGCCGCCAGCAAAACGATTCCGATTCCCGCATAAACCCATGTCAGGTCCTTGAGAAATTTCATCTTCCTGATCAGGACAGGTACGATCAATGCCACCACATTTACGCCTGCCACAATCACCAGCTGTCTGGTAGCTGTGGAAACATCCAGCCTGCACAGCATAATAAATCCTACGCTGAGAAGCATGCACATATTGTTGAGCAGTAAAATCGATGCTTTCTTATAAAAAATCCTGTACAAAATCTGGATTCCCGCAAAAAATGCCATCATTTCGATATAAAACAACACGACCTGAAACTTACCTGTCTTCAGGTAGATGACCAGAAACGCAGTGAAATCCATAAAAAAGATAAGCATCAGCTGCTGGCGCAGCGATTCGTTTCTCTCCTCCTCACTCTGCTGTTTCACCAGATAGAAACAGTGAAAGGTATAAATCACCATCAGGGTAAGGATCACATACTTGGATAATTCTACAATTACATTAATCATATGCCTTACTCGGCTCCTCTTTTAAAATGTCCCTTTGTATATTCCCGTTTCGGAGGATTCTTCCCATCACGATAAACAGCTCTGAACTCTTCATATATCTTCACCGCATCCTGAGGCTTCTCAATGGTAAATGCAAGTCTCAGGGAAGAGACACCAAGTCTGTCTATCTGTGATTTCTCTTTCAACAGGCCGTAAGGGATACTGTTGTAAATGATATTATAGCAGGGTATACAGAAATCTGTATTCTCAGTTTTCCATGGGTTACATATACATTTCGCCGTAAATTCTTTATCGTAACGGTCTTTTAAAGTTACCCCTTCTTCCTTATGATTACATCCGTAAAGATTTTTATGCACACACTGGGCCGATATCATAAGAGGCAGATATCCGTAGATCAGCATCTCGCTGTCCCGGTTATCTCTGTGGCGGATTTCCCCTTCGTTCAGCTCAAGCGGTACCGTATTTCTGAGGACTTTCTGATCTTTCCAGAAATCAGCAGCTTCATCATTCCATGTATACATACTGTGATCCAGAACACATTTCTCAGCCAGACCTGCCTTTCGCAGAACTGCAAAAGTCTCCAGATTTCTTACCAGAAATCCTGTCATTCCTCTGTCCATCCACTCTCTGATCCTGGTAAGAAGCTCCCGGGGCATCTCACCTCTCATAATATGCGGAAGAGACAGATACATCTCCATTCCTCTGCTTACACAGTCATCCAGGCAGACCTCCATGGCATCAGCGTTCAGATACATTCCATGTATCCCCTCTCTTTTATATAACGCCAGTGCAGTGGATTTTTCTTCACAGGAAATATAAATCGGAAGATTTTTCTGCTTTGGCGAATCTGCTTTTCTTCCGGCATCCTCTGATAAGCGTTTCTTCCCATTATTTTCTTCTCTCTTATATGGTTTGAGCAATTCATTTTCCAGCGATTCCAGTGCCTCTCTTCTCGCCTCATTCAGCATTTTCATCGGGATAAAAATATTCTCATCCATCTGGATTTCCAGATTTTCCCACTCATATTCTGTATTTCCAAGCTTCTCCATCTGTGAACGGATGCGCTCTTCTGTCAGCGGCTGGTTCTGCGCATACTGTACCTCACCCACAGACGCAAATCCATGGATTCCCCTGCATGACACATCCAGTATAGCAGGACTTCCTGGAAAAAGAATGAATGTTCCCTGAATTTTTTCTTTCTTTTTTCTTAATACAGGACTGACATCTCCTGTTTTCTTCTCATTACTGAATGCCATCATGGACGGACCATTCTGCATCTGATAATAACCGGTACAGGAACCTCCCCTGTTAAACAGATCCAGCAGATATCTCTTATCCTCCTCTGCTACCCTGTAATTCTCAGCTCCCTTCTCAAAAAGAAGATCCAGGTACTTCCGATATACAGAAGTTACCCCTGCTGTATATCCCGGCTGCTTCATCCTGCCCTCTATCTTAAGAGAAGTAACACCAACCTCCAGAATCTGCGGAAGAATCTCTATCGTAGAAATATCTTTCAGACTCAGAGGACATAGTTCTTGCGCTTTCCTTTTCTCTGACCGTCTGCCATTTTCCCCGCAACAAAGCGCCGTCTGGTAAGGCAGACGGCAAGGCTGTGCACACCTTCCTCTGTTACCGCTTCTTCCACCCAGGATACTGCTCATCAGGCACTGTCCCGAATAACTGTAACATAAAGCTCCATGGACAAAAGATTCAATCTCGATAGGACTTGTCTCATGCATCCTCCGGATTTCCTCAAGGGAAAGCTCTCTGGCAGTTACCACTCTGGAAGCACCCTGTTCTTCCAGAAACTTCATCCCCTCCGGACCTGTCACAGTCATCTGCGTGCTGGCATGAAGATGCATACCCGGAAACATCTCCCTGATCATCTTAAACACACCCATATCCTGAACGATCACCGCATCCAGACCTTCCTTATAATATGGAAGCAGATAATCATACAACTGTTCAGACAGTTCCCTGTTCTTCAACAGCGTATTCACTGTCAGATAAAGTTTCCTGCCATGGATATGAGCAGTATCAATGGCACGCAAAAGCTCTTCCTCTCCGAAATTCTTCGCATAAGCCCGCGCGCCAAAGGCTGCTCCCCCTACATAAACCGCATCTGCACCTGCACCGATCGCTGCCTCAAATCCCTCATAGGAACCGGCAGGTGCCAGAAGTTCAATCTCTTCTCTTTTCAATTCTATACCTCACGTTTTCTATAACAGTCATCTTAAATGCATTATTTATGAGCATTGCTATAATATTCAAATCGAATACATATGAAACAAATCATAAAGGGGAAATCACCGAAGTAATCCCCCCTCTATTATTTCAGCAGCTCATCAATCTGCTTTTCCAGTTCCTTATTCTTTCCCTCCAGAAGGCTCTTCTGTTCCAGGGCTTCCTGTTCATGCTTCTGCGCTTCCTCAATCTGCATACGAAGCGAGATCAGCTCATGCTTCAGATCATACATCTCCTGATCCTTCTGCTGTAAATCCTGTTCAAAAACCTCCGCCTGTTTCTTTGCCTTAAAATAGTCATCTGTAATATTCAGGCTGATAAGTGTATGCTTGGTCTCCATGGGCTGTCTGCTGTAACCCGGCATAGCACTTAACTCATCCATCTTTTTATTTATATAGGATGCTACTTTCTGAAAATATTCTTCCGATTCATAGCCTCCCAGCGTAATAATCTTACCACCTATGATTACCTTTGCTGTATTTTTGACCGCCATCCGTACGAGCCTCCTGTATCTTCCTTCAATCTGCCCGGAACCCCGGACATTTACTTCATTATACTCGAAAGCAGTCGAAATGTATAGGAATTTTTAAAAAACTTTTACTTTTTTATATTTTTACGCCCTTAACTTCAGTTTTTCTCCGGCATCTGATAGCCCAGATGCTCATACGCAAGCGCCGATGCCATACGTCCTCTCGGCGTACGGTTCAGGAATCCATTCTGCAGCAGATAAGGCTCATACACATCCTCCAGTGTACCGGAATCCTCCCCTATCGCCGCAGCCAGAGTCTCCAGTCCCACAGGACCACCCTGAAAATTCACGATCATAGTCTGAAGAATCCTTCTGTCAATCTTATCCAGACCATACTGATCCACTTCCAGAAGATTCAGCGCAAAACACGCCACATCATAAGTAATCCGTCCATCATACTTCACCTGCGCAAAATCACGAACCCTCTTCAGCAGACGGTTGGCAAGCCTCGGAGTTCCCCTGGATCTCTTGGCAATCTCAGCCGCACCCTTCTCATCAATCTCCACTCCAAGAACCTGAGCAGAACGGATAATGATCGTCTTAAGCTCCTCATGAGTATAAAACTCCAGATGATGCATCACACCAAAACGGTCACGAAGAGGTGCAGACAGAAGTCCTGCCCTGGTAGTCGCCCCCACCAGCGTAAACTTCGGCAGATCCAGACGTATAGACCTGGCAGAAGCCCCCTTCCCAATCATAATATCAATAGCATAATCCTCCATAGCAGGATAAAGGACCTCCTCCACCTGCCTGTTCAGGCGGTGGATCTCATCCACAAACAGAATATCTCCCTCCTGCAGATTATTAAGGATCGCAGCCATCTCCCCCGGCTTCTCAATAGCCGGCCCGGAAGTCACCTTCATATGAACCCCCATCTCATTGGCAATAATCCCCGAAAGAGTAGTCTTACCAAGCCCCGGAGGACCATAAAACAAAACATGATCCAATGCATCATGCCTCTGCTTCGCAGCCTCTATATAAACCTTCAAAGTACTCTTGGTCTTCTCCTGACCAATATAATCATCCAACGTCTGCGGCCGGAGATTCCCCTCCAGAGAAAAATCCTCCTCCGTCACATCCGTAGTTATAATACGTTTCTCCATCTGTTACCCATCCTAACCTATAACAATTCTATAATAATACAGGCAATCCAATCTACCAGAGCGTGAAATCCTGCTTCAGTTAAAAATTCTTCAGCGCAGCCTTCAAAAGACCTTCCACATCATCCGGCGGCACATCCGTAACCTTACGCACCGCCCGAAGCGCATCCGCACTGCTGTATCCCAGCGCAACCAGAGCCTCAACAGCTTCCTGCCTGCCTGCCGAAACCTCACCGGCTCCCACTGCTGCCCTCTCCTGCTCATGAGCCAGCTTCAATTCAAACGCATCCTCCAGCTTCATCTTATCCTTCAGCTCAAGAATCAGCTTCTGAGCCGTCTTCTTCCCGATACCCGGAGCCTTCGACAACGTCTTCACATCATCCGAAAGAATTGCAAACCTCAATTCATCCGCTGTAATCCCCGCCAGAACTCCCAGCGCAGCCTTCGGCCCCACACCATTCACGCCAAGAAGCAGCTTAAACATCTGCAGATCATCCTTAGCCCTGAACCCATACAGCTTCATGGCATCCTCTCTCACACTGAAATAAGTATGGACCTTCACATCCTCCCCCATACGAATCTCAGACAAATCTGCCCCCGTCATATATATCTCATAACCAATCCCCCCGGCCTCAACAACCACCGAGCTCTCAGTCATATCCACAGCCATTCCATGAACAAACGCAATCATGATACATCCTCCGTCCCAAATTCATCACTTCCGATTCATCATACCACATCCCACCTCATAACGCAAACATATATTC
>UMID01034386.1_pt1 | contig 24072 bp, 26 predicted proteins | sample 1965691 | NCBI WGS metagenome assembly UMID01 (sample SAMEA4836115, study PRJEB28245) | human gut metagenome | biome: gut microbiome; material: fecal sample | place: Denmark | collected 2008 | reverse complement strand
TCTTTGCTAATCTGTTCATTGCTATCGCACAGCCGTCGTTGTTTGAGGCCACGATAATAGGCTTTCCGTACAGCCACGGCTGCACGGACTCCTCGCAGGAGCAGTAGAACGAATTTCCGTCTGCGAGACCGACCATCTGCCGGGGATTCAGGGGCAATAGTTTCTGACTCATTTCACGCCTCCTGTCTTCAACCTTAGCTGCCGGATGGAATGGGTTACGATGCCCCAAAGCAGGCGTTCATTATCGTCGGTGATGCGGATCGGGGCGAAGTCCTTGTTGCCGGGCATCAGCCAGACCTCTCCGTTGTCGCGCACCTCGACGTATTTCATGGTGAAGCCGTCGGGCGTGACGCATACGGCCAGGTCGCCCCACCGGGGTTCCAGCATCCGGTCGACGATCACCGAATCGCTGTCCTCAATGTCGTCGTCGATCAGGGAAATGCCCTTAACCTTCCCGAAGAAAGTGCTGACCGGATTGGGGATCAGCTCCTCGTTCAGGTCTATGAGCCCCTCGACGGGAACGTTGCTTTCCGGGAAATACGAGGCTTTGATGGCCCGCTGCTCGAACAACATGGGCAGCTCCTTCTGCGGCAGGCGGCGGATGATGCGGGTGCGTCGTTTCTTGTACCGACGAACCTTGACGATGACTGTCACGATCCCGAGTACTTTTGCTTCGGTATCGCTGTCCAGGGGAACCGTTGCGTCCGTTCCGCCCCCGTCGAGCCACACAGCGCGGCTCCGTTTGCGGATGTATTTCAGAACCCGCTCGCCGCAGACCTCGCAGAGCGCCAGGTCGCCGGAGCGCGGCGCAAGGCTCGTGTCGAACAGGATACTATCGCCCTGCTCCAGTTCTTCCTCGACCATATAGTAATCCCGCACACGGGCATAGTAGGTCGCACCCGGATTGAGTATGAGAACTTCGTTCAGGTCGATGCGGTCACCGATATAGTCCGTGGCCGGCGAGGGGAACCCCGCGGGGATTCCCTCGCTCACGTAGGGCACGGAGCTGACTTTCGACGTGACGAGTCCGTATATATCGAAATGACTGTTCATAGGTACGGTTCTGGCGCAGGGGTACTGTGGCAGCACGCAATGTCTTAGGACATTGTGTAGTCATTTCAACAATATTTAAGTCGGTAGTAGTTCGGCGTTTGCCGGATGTGTAAGAAATATAAAGTTGCGTCTTATCCTCAGTACCCTTCTGCGGAGGCTACATGTAAGAGGAACAGAAAATATCGTGCCTATGTTGCATGGAGAGGCGGTTCAGGCGAGGATAGCTGTTAATGCATAAACTTTCTTCGGGCAGGTACACGGAATACCTTTGGATGTGTCGGAGCAGAACGCCGAAAGTGTTCGTACCGGATCTAAGAGCGAACACACCATCATTTAAGAAAATGCTGGTAAAACTTTTATAATATGAGTGAGATTAGAAGCATTTTTTCGTATATTTGAGAATAAACCTAAGTATTATGCGTCGAATACTTTTGTATGTTCTCTATACTTTGCTCTCAACGAGTTGTTCTACATTCTCTGGAATACCAGAAATTATTATTCATGCGGAAGAATTAATGCCACAGAATCCTGATAGTGCTTTATTTCTTCTCGGCTCTCTCAACACCGGGAATATCAATTCACAAAAAATCCGCGCGAAATATGCCGTTGTTTATTCTCAGGCACTCGATAAAAATTATATTGACGAGACAAATGATTCACTAATTACTATTGCCGTCAAATACTATAAAAAACATGGGAATATAAAAGAGAAGTTCATGTCATTGTATTATCTTGGACGTATACAATATAATGCAGGACATTATACCCGTGCAATGTTATCGTATATGGAGGCAATCCCCTTAATAGAACAATTGGATGACGATTACCTATCGGGGCTTTTATTTTCTCAGATAAGCCAGATATATGCCAATAATTTCGAGTATGCGAATTCCTTAAATGCAGCCGAAGAAGCTTATAAGTATTTTTTACGAACAAAATATGTTTCTCATCAACATTATGCTTTGTTGGATATAGGGTTGGCATACGCAAATAATGGACAGAAGGATAAAAGCATTGATATTCTAAATCAGGTCGTTCAACTTGCCCGGGAAAATGCAGACACGATTTTGTTGGCTTCCTGTCTGAGTAACCTTGCTTTGCAATCGATCGAATCGAGAGACTGTGAAAAAACGAAAAAACTATACCACGAAAAAGCATCAGTTCTTGGTGAACCATTGGATATGAGAGATAATGCTTGTCTGGCCTATGTTTATGCCCTGGAAAGCAAAAGAGACAGCGTTAGTTATTATATGAATAAAGCATGGCCTTTGGCTTGCGACAAGATTGATACCGTTGCGCTTTTCTTCCGTTCTTTCCAAATTGAGAAGGTAAGGGGAAATTATCGATTAGCGCTTGAGAATCTCGAAAAAAGTGTTCAGATTCAGGATAGTATAGTGCGCGAGACACTTCAACAATCCGTGGTTTCGGCACAGAAAGATTATTTTCTCAACCTTTCTGATTTTAGGGCCTTCAAACTCAAAACTGAAAAACGATTATGGATCTTGGCTTTTGCCTTCCTTATATTCATTGTAATAGTTGCTATTACCTATCTCCATCGGAGATTACAACAGAAAAATCTCGAGATCAGTAAGTATATGAATATGACCTTTGAGATTCAAGACACTCTACGAAATCATGACACACAAATGTCGCAATTAATCCAGCGCCTTTTTAATGATAAATTCGAACTTATCGATAAATTAGGTTGTACATATTATGAACGCCAAAATACTCCGGCCGAGAAGGAAGCTATCTTTAACGCCGTTAAGTCAGCCATTCAGGACTTAGGTTCGGATAAGAAGACAAAAATGGATTTGGAACGTATCGTCGACGCATGCAACAATAATGTCATGTTCAAGATAAGGGAGCAAATGCCGAATTTAAAAGAATCGGATTATGAATTGCTCTGCTATTTCTTCGCCAGATTTTCCTATCGGGCAATCAGTATCTTTACACAAGATAAAGTCGAAAATATCTATAATAAAAAGTCGCGTTTAAAATCCCGGATTTCAAATTCCGAACCGCGAGACATGCAATTATTTTTAGAGATGCTTGGTTAAGTCTCTGATTATCAATACATCTATCAAACACCCCCCCCCGTGCATATTTAATGCGCTGATATTCAGTGTATTAAATGTTTGATAGATTTTTCCCGTCCATTACATTGATAATGTATTGATTATTAATATTTTAATCGCCAGTTTGGATGGAATTTTTTGATAGGATATGTGTGCTTACGGATTCAAAAAATAGTAATTTTGGATAAATCCCAAACCACACAAGCCATGAAAAAAATCATTCTCATTTGCTGTACGCTTTTTCTCTTCTCGAATGTATGGTCCGCCGCAATGTTAGACGGGAAAGCGAAAGAAACAACTGTTTTTATTGCTCTTATCAAAATATACAAAGGACCGCGACCGCGCAGTATGGAGTTTGTCCCTTCCTGCGAATATGTGGGTACCGTCGGTAGTCTGAAAATCGACTTCGGGTATAATCCCGGACAATATACCGTATTGGTCGTCAATGGAATGACTGGAGAACAGTGGTTCGAGATGGGTGATACCGATAAGATGGAAATGGACATATCTGGTGATCCCGGTAATTATTCGATTGACATAGAAACAGAATCGGGAGATACATTCACCGGTAACTTCACGCTCCAATAGGGATTACGGGATAATCCTTCATTGGATTTGGGCTTGCAACCCAAGCCCAATGAAAAAGCCTTCTCTCAAGAGAAGAAAAACCGAGTTGGAAGCTCACAAGTTTAACCAAACCGAAAGAAGGCACTTCAAAGATAGTAATTTTTCAGAAAGTTCAATGCGGATTTTTTGAAATGGCAGTCTGGCAACCTGTCATACCCAAAGTTGTCAAACAACCAACTAAAATTTCAAATCTTACGATTATGAAAACGATGAATTTGGAACAAATGGAGCGGGTGGTTGGAGGAGCCTACTCTACTGGTAAGTGTGTTGCAGGTATGGTTTCTACAACCATTGCCTGGGCCGGGTTGGTTTGTGCTACAGGTGGCGCATTTGCCCTTTTTGCCGTTGCTGCTTTAGGGTTTGGCACCTCCATGAGTGGCACAGCCGAAAGTTGTGGGTGGTGGTAACCCAAGTTAGTAATTCAATAAAGAATTCAATATGAAAACATTATCAATTAACCAAATGTCTGACATTTCAGCAGGCGGTTGTGGCTGGCAGTGGGCCGGTCTAGGTGTTGCTTATGCTGGTCTTTTCGTCGCTGGCGCATTAAGCGGTGGATTTGGATGGGCTGTTGGCGGCTACATGCTCGCCATTGTTGATCTCGGAATTTGCGCAATGTAAACTCAAAAAAAATGACACGCCAAAAAAGAATAGCTATTGGGGGGATAATAATATTTATTGTTATTATTCTATTTTGTATAGATTACTCTAAAAGTATTCTGCAGAATAAAATGTTTGCATTAATGCTTGGACTCTCTTTATTAGGGCTTGTTTGTATTTTCATGTCATCCCATTGGGTGATTAAACAAAATCGGCGGCTTTTATTGGCAAAAATTGTCCTGATGTTATCCGTGGCAATGATATGTGTGGGAGTTGTGTTAATGATTGTAGAACATGATTTCAAATCATATTTTTTAATGATTTTAGCAATGATGTTTACTGCTATCAGTATGATTGGGAATATATGTAACTTCTACAAGCAAAAACAAAAATAGCATTCTTCGAATAGTGTCATTATGTATTTTAACTGCTGTACATTTTATCTCAAATGTACAGCAGTTAATTAAAAAATCCAATGAATTGATCCGGAATTATATGAAGACATTCCTGAATGTTTACTCGTTAAATATGCTATTTATTCTCTTTAGCTTTATCTTGATAATAACATATCTTCAACAAGAGTATATTGTTATACCACACCTCAGCAATATGCCTATGGTGGATGAGACACTAAAAGCTAAGATATTTGAGGGCTATTACAAACACCGTTGGCTAATGTATCTGATTCCTCTTGCAATCTTGTTGATCCGAGTTCCATTAGTTGGGATGTGTTTATTCCTCGGCAGTTTTTTTATTGAACGTCAGCAGGAGATTAAATATGCAGATGGCTGGAATGTCGCATTAAAATCGGATATTATTTTAATTCTTTCAAGCGTAATGGTCTGTACTATTGCTGTTATGTTTGGAGCGGAACAAGCTGAGGTAGTGGGACGATATTGTTCATTAGCCTTCCTTGTAGATCCGAATATCACTGAACAATGGCTGTTGGTGCCGATAGCCGCACTGAATATTTTCGAGGTAGTCTATTGGTTCTTTATGGCCAAATTGGTGGCAGTGCAAAGCGGAAGCGGTTATTGGAGCTCATTCAAATTCGTGTTGTCTACTTATGGTGTCGGCTATCTGTTCTACATTGTTTTTCTGATGTTCCTATTACTCTATCTGACCAACTAACATGAAGAAGAAAATCATCCTGCTGTCCCTTGCACTGATTGCTGCGGTTATCATCGTGCTTTTTGTGGTGCAGATCGTCAAGTATAACCGCAAACTTGCTCCGATCCGATCTTTGCCCGCAGTAGAGTTGCTGACATTGGATAGCCTTGCATATAATACGAATACGCTTGCTGAAACCGGAAGGCCGAGCATTATCGTCTGCTTTCACCCCGAATGCGATTTTTGTGGAATGGAAGCCGACGAACTTATCAAACATTACAATGATTTAGGCGATGTGAACCTGCTGTTCGTCACATTCGCTTCAAAAGAGGAAACGACTGCGTTTCTGGAACAGCATCCGCTCGACGCCATTCCTAATGCGAAGGTGTTGCTCGACACCAACTTCGATTTTTTCATCACCTTCGACGTGGAATCCCCACCGATGAGTTTTATATATGACTGCAATCAGCAACTCGTGAAACGACATAAAGGAACGGTTGCCGTAGATCAACTCAAACAATACCTGGCTAAATGCCATGAATAAGAAACACATACATAGCTTGCACGTCAAACAGCACGATTCGTCGGATTGTGGTGTCGCCTGTCTGTTATCGCTGATTCGTTATTACGGCGGAGATTCGACGATTCAACACCTGCGGGAGATCAGCGGTACATCGCAGACCGGAACGACATTGCTCGGACTCTATCAAGCTGCAAATGCGATCGGGTTTAAAGCTGAAGGAGCGGAGGCAAACAGCATTACGGATCTTATTGAGCATGGAAAACCGACGATCCTTGCTGTTTTGATAGACGATAATTTCGAGCATTACATTGTATGCTACGGGTTTGAAAACGGACAATTTGTGATCGGCGATCCGGCGAGCGGTGTGGAGTTGTACGCACCGGAGAAACTGGGGGAAATCTGGACTAAAAAATGTCTGTTGTTGGAGCCGACTGAAAAATTTACCCTAAAGTCGGATATTCGCCAACGGAAACAGCAATGGCTGAAGAACCTACTGCGTGAGGATGCCGGAATACTTACTGCAAGTGTAGTCATCGGAATCGTTCTTTCTGTGCTGGGCATGGTGATGGCGGTCTTTTCGCAGAAATTGGTCGATGAAGTACTTCCGGCGCACGATACACGTAAACTGATTGTCGGATTGGTATTGGTGTTTGTGTTGTTGCAAGCGCGGGTATTTATCAGCGCCTTACGCAGTAAATTGCTCATCACGCAGAGCCGTGATTTCAACAACCGCATCATCGATTTCTTTTATAATAGGTTGCTGAATCTACCCAAAGTATTCTTCGATATGCGGAAAATCGGTGATATGGTAGCCCGGTTGAACGATACGCGACGCATACAGACGGTTATAAGTTCTTTGGCTGGCGATACGATTATCAACGTGTTGATGGTCGTCGTGTCGCTTGTCTTTCTTGCCGTTTACTCGTGGCAGATTGCTCTGATCGCCTTTTTGTGTATGCCCGTATTTTTCTGGGTGATATACCGACACAATGCGACCATTATCGCTCAACAGCGTGAGGTTATGGCAGGTTATGCCATGACGGAAAGCAACTTTATCAGCACGATCAATGGCATTGCGGCGATCAAGAACTTCAACCGGCAATCCATTTTCCAGAAGATCAACCAACTGCTCTATGCAGTTTTTCAAGGAAAGGTTTTCGATTTGGGGAAAACGCAAATTCGTATCGGGGTGCTTTCTGGTGTGGCAAGTGTCGTCATTATGTTGGGACTGATTGCGTATAGTTCGTTTCAGGTATTTAACAATACACTTTCTATCGGCGAATTGATGGCGGTTGTTGGAATTACCGGCTCGCTGTTCCCGGCCGTGGCAAGTCTTGCTTTGATAACGATCCCGATTAATGAGGCAAAGGTCGCCTTCGACCGCATGTTCGAGGTTGTCGGAATAAACGAACCCGGAAAAGAGAATTATAGCGTGAGTATGCCCGATGCTGTACATTCGTTGGAAGTCGATAAACTTTCATTTCGCTTTGTCGGCCGCAAGAAACTGCTTGACACAATCTCAATGCGCTTTGAGCGAGGTGCAGTTTCATGTATTGTCGGGGAAAGCGGTTGCGGAAAAAGTACATTGTGTCAAATACTTCAACGATTCTATTCACCAGAGACCGGAACAATCCGTCTCGACCAGACAGACATCGAAGCCTATTCTTCGGAACAATGGACGCAGATGGTTTCAGTCGTCCCGCAGGAAGTTTATATCTATAATGGAACTGTACTCGACAACATCTGCTTCGGGGCTATTCCGAAAGACATAAACGAGGTTTTCGAATTTTGCAAATACTACGGACTCGACAAGTTTATTGCGGAGTTGCCGCAGGGATTGATGACACAGGTCGGAGAAGAAGGTATCAACCTGTCAGGCGGCCAGAAGCAGCTCATCGCCTTTGCCCGCGCATTATACAAACCCTCGCAAATTCTTTTGCTCGATGAAATGACGGCAGCAATGGATCGAAGGACGGAACGAACTATCTGCGATCTGTTGGTGCAGCTTAAAAACGAGCATATTATCGTGTTTGTAACCCATCGTCTGGAAACCGCAAAAAAAATCGGGGACATCATTTATGTTATTGCCGACGGGCATATTCAAGCTGCGGGGACACACGAGGAGATGATGCGGACAAAAAACTTTTACAGCGACTATTGGATAAACAGTTAATGGAGCCTGTCAAAAAACTCCTACAATATTAATTTCTTAATTTTACGTATTATGAAAACTTTAAGTTTTGAACAGATGCAGAACGTCAACGGAAGTATGTCTTCCTCTTGTGCATGGGGGCTTGCAGGTACGCTTGTGCTGTGCGGAAGTGCCTTAGCATGTATGTCGAACCCGTTCACATGGTGGGCTGCTGCAGAATTTACTTTTGCAGCAGCAAGTTCTATGGCAGGCGTAATGGATTGTGCGAGATAAATGGTACGCTACTTATTTTCTTTAATAGCGTTGTTTTTTGGGATTAGTGCAACCCTTTATGCCATTTTTGTTTTATGCAAACAATTTGCAGAAAAAGATGGCTTAATCATTTTGTGCATTGGTATTGGATTCATTGCTATTGGAGGAAGAGAACTTTATCAAAAATTGCGAACCAAATGAAGAAGTTTATTTTTCTGATTGCTATTGCAATCGGCTCCATGGTCTGTACGGCTGCCAGGGCACAGACCACTAAAGAGGCTTATAAGCAGGAACTTCGCACCTACATGGAATCCAGCGGCTCGACGGCTTCGTTCGACACGATGGTCAACCAGCTCTTCATGATGGCGGGCGGCATTCCGGCAGAAAAGAAAGCGGAAATCCGCACGCAGGCATTCGACAAGTTGGTCGATCTGATGACTCCCGTTTACCAGAAAAATATTACACTGGAGGATCTGAAAGAGATTAATAAATTCTATCAAACTCCTGCCGGGAAACGAATTTCCGGGGCACAACCCAAGATCGCCGTTGAATCGACGCAGGTAGGACAGCAATGGGGAATGTGGCTGCAATCTGCAATCCAGACCGCGGCAAAGTAACCTGTTATGTTTCAGTCCGAAGCTATCCGGGAGGTTTTCAATTCCATCCGCCAAAATAAAATTAGAACGATTTTGGCCGGATTCGGGGTTGCATGGGGTATTTTTATTCTCGTCATACTGCTCGGTGTGGGGCAAGGTTTTCAGAACGGCGTAATGAGTATGTTCGACATCTTCGCCCAAAAGAGTATGTATGTTTACGGCAACCGGACTTCACTGAAATACAGGAATATGAAAGAAGGTATGGAGGTGCTTTTCGACAAAGAGTATCTCCATGCCTTGCATAAGCGATATGCTGCCATTAATGCTATATCGCCTGAAATTATGCAGCCTAATATGGGTATAACCTATAAAGAAAAAAATACGTTTGCTACAATTACCGGTGTGGAGTCTGATTATTTTCATATCAAGTTATTACAGCCCAAATCCGGCGGCCGGTTATTCAATGCATTCGATATCCGTCAAGGACGTGATGTCGTTATTATCGGGGAAGGTATTGAGCAGACATTATTTGGCAAGAAAAGCTCATTGGGGTGCAATGTCAATATCGGTGGGACTATCTTCAAAATCGTCGGGGTGTTGAAAAGCGATAATCTTTTTTCTATCCAGGAGCGCAACTCGGTTTATATTCCATTCGGCTCTTTTACTCGCAATATTACCAAAAATGCGCATTTCAATTCCTTCTGCATGATGCTTAATTCCCGGACAGACACACGTAAATTCGAAACCGAACTAAAATATTATATTGCTTATAAATCCGGATTTGATATTGAGGATACGCAAGCTGTCTTCATCGCCAATATAGAAGCACAGACTTCGAGTTTCGAAAGTCTGTTCAATGGTCTGAAAATATTGATCTGGGGCATCGGCATTTGCTTTTTATTAAGCGGCATTGTCGGTATCTGTAACATCATGTTAATCATCGTAAAAGAACGTACGAATGAGATCGGCATCCGCAAAGCTGTCGGAGCGTTGCCGACGACTATTATCAATCTTGTGCTGTCCGAAGCCGTAACCATTACCATGCTGGCCGGGGTTATAGGCATTATACTGGGTACAGGCGTTCTCTATTTAATCGATTTGGCTGTTCAATCCTTGGCGGATACATCTGTTATGGCTCAAACTTCAATCGATATACCGATCATCCTTTTCGCCGTTTTAGTACTGGTTTTATCTGGTATTATTGCAGGTCTGTTCCCTGCTATAAAGGCAGCTCAAATCATGCCGGTCGATGCCATACGCTATGAAAACAGAGGATAAACACTACTAATATGAAAATTTTTAATACGATAGCTGTTACCGTTTTTTTAGTTGTTGTAGGCGTCATAGCCTATAATGTCATATCTGATTCACATCGGAAATATTACGTAACGACAAGTCCGTCTAAACAGCGTGTTGAAAACAAACTTTTCATCCCTGGCAGTGTTTATCCGATCAAAGAGATTGAAATAAAATCTCAACTTTCGGGAGTAATCGATGAACTCTATGTGAAAATCGGAGATGAAGTGCATCAAGGCCGACCAATAGCAACAATCCGGTTGGTCCCGAACTCTTCAGATATTGAACAGTTGGAAAATAACCTTAAAATCACACGTATCGAATACGAAGCACAAAAGATCGACTACGAGCGGAACAAACAGCTTTATTCTCAGCGAACTATATCAAAAGTGGATATGGAGGCTTCGGAAAAGGCTTACTTTGTAAGTGAGGAAAAATATCGTTCGGCACAAAATCAACTCAATATTCTTCGTCGGGGTTATGCTTCCTCCAAAGACATCTCGAATACGGTCAAATCGAGTACTGATGGGATAATTATAGATATTCCTGTCGAAGTGGGTTCTTCGATCATCGAGCGTAATAACTATAATGTCGGCACAACGATCGCAGTCCTTGCCGAGATGAATCGCTTTATCTTTCGGGCTCAAATTGATGAGCAATATCTCAAATACATTTCCCTCGGAACAAAAATGAGGCTCACGTTCAACGCCTACGACTCATTAACTGTTGATGCGGCAGTAACGAAAATTGCAGCAAAGGGTACGGAAACAACCGGAATCGTCAAATTCGCAGTAGATGCAGAATTCGATATTACCCCTAAAATGCCCGTGATACGTTCCGGATACTCCGCCACTGCCGAGGTGCTGTTACAGCAGGCGGAAAATGTATTGACACTTCCTGAAAAGTGCCTGACATTCCGGCAGGATTCAATCTGCGTTTATGTCCTGGATTCCTTAACGAATAAACCGGTACAACGGCTTGTTAAAACGGGTATTTCCGATGGAAGTCTGATTGAAATCGTGGAGGGGCTTACCCTTAACGAGAAAGTCATAACCAATTATTCTGACCCAGATGATTGAGTTGAAAAATATCAGAAAATCGTACACAACGCAATACACCCGTCTTGATGTCCTAAAAGGGGTGAACCTCTCTGTTTCAGATGGAGAAATCGTATCCATAATGGGATCATCAGGTTCGGGGAAATCCACGCTTCTGAATATCCTCGGATTATTGGATAATTATGATGAGGGCGCGTATTATCTCGACGATAAACTCATGCGAGACCTTTCGGATATTGATGCAGCATATTATCGCAACCGAATGCTGGGGTTTGTGTTTCAGTCTGCTAATTTGATTACCTATAAAAACATTGTGGAAAATGTCGCTCTCCCGCTTTTGTACCGGGGTGAGAAAAAACAGGCGAGAAACAAATTGGCCATGGAGTGTCTCGATCGGCTTGGCCTGAAAGAATGGTCGACACATTATCCTAATGAACTGTCCGGCGGACAACGGCAGCGTGTAGCGATTGCAAGAGCAATTATAACCGATCCGAAAATTCTCCTGGCTGATGAACCTACGGGGCAGTTGGATTCCTCTACCTCAGAAGAAGTGTTGAGTATATTAAAGGGTATCAATCAAGATCTTGGTACTACGGTTATAATTGTTACTCATGAACAGTATATCGCTGAAAAAACAGATCGGATAATTCACATTAAAGATGGGGTGATATGCTGAAAAAAATATGTAGTTTGGTTGTAGTCGGCCTTCTGATTGGAACCTTTCGTTTGCAAGGACAGACCGTATGGACATTGGAGCAATGTATCTCCCATGCACAATCCCATAATGTGTCAATAAAACAGCAGGAATTGGATATTCAGGATGCGCAGATTGCATTGCAACAGTCCAAACTCGACTACATCCCGTCGTTGGGGGTAAATAGCGGCTATAACCTTTCCATGGGACGGGTGCTTGACCCCACGACCTATGAATTTATCGAGAACAATACCGTACAGGATTTCAATGCTTCGGCTTCGCTATCTACGGAACTGTTCGCTGGTTTTAAAAAATTATATGCCAAGCGCCGTGCCGCTCTCAATTTGCAATCGGTACTCAATGGAATTGAAAAAGCAAAAAACGATCTCGCCTTAAATGTTACAGCCGCCTATTTGGATGTTCTTCTCGCCGATGAAAACATTCGGATCGTCGAAAGTAAAATTACCTTGTTGCGAACTCAGGAGGTGCAGACACGACAATTAGTGGATGCGGGGAAAATAACGCTGGGTGAGTTACTCCAGATACAAGCTCAGATTGCTGATGCCCAAGGAGAGCTGCTTGGCGCCCAAAATAGCAGAGAAACCGCAGCTTTGAACATTTGTCAGATGCTTGAAATAGGTGATTACGAATTATTCAGAGCCATTTCTCTTGATGATGTTGTCATTTCGGCAGAGCAACACTCGTTCGATTTCGAGGAAGTGCGGAAATCGGTCGTGATGTTACCACAAATCCGAAAAGCACAAATAGATATACGTGTTGCAGAGAAAGATATAAGTATTGCCAAAGCCACTATGTCGCCTACTTTATCCCTAACTGGAGGTTACGGGAGCAGTTTCTCCGATGCGCGCCAGAAGATGCGTACCGATGCAAATGGTAACCCGATAACTGATATAAACAACAACCTGCTTTATGCCAACTATCCATTTATAGATCAAATACGTGATAATGCCAGCTCTTATATATCTTTGAGTCTGAATATTCCCATCTTCAACTCCCGGCAAGCCAAAAATAAAGTACGCACGAGTCGCATTTCGAAACAACGAGCAGAATATAATTTACTTCTCGCACAAAAACAATTGGATAAAGATGTTCAGCAATCCGTGATCGACGCCAGAACTGCTTTACAAAAATACTATTCTTCAGAAGCCAATGTGGAAACGAACGAAGAGTCGTTTCGGTATGTACAACAAAAACTCGATGTGGGGGCCGCAACTTATGTCGATTATCAAATAGCAGTTGATAATATGATGAAAGCGAAGTCGCAGCTTTTACAAGCAAAATATGAATATATCATGAGAAAACAAATCCTCAATTTTTACATGGGGGAACCCATCACCCTCAAGTGATTTCATTTTCCGATGCAGAAACTTTAGATTGTTTTGTCTCAGCATCATAGTGGTTGTTAGATTGAAATATATCTATACGATTTTTCCCATCTTAATCTCGGATTTCAAAGTAGGCTGGGCAAAGGGTAGCTCATTGCAGAAATAATTATTATAAAGTAATAATCAAGTTTCAATATCGCATATTTTGCACTCCTTTTTATTCTGTTGGAACTTGATGTATTTGATTATTTCAGTTTTTTATAGAGCCATCGAAATGATAAGCATTTGTGTTAGTTGTATATATAAGTAGCGTTTACAGTATTTATATTACAAAGTAAGCATCTTTTTTGAAATCTTTATGCTCGCTCCATTCGACATATCCGAGTTGATTGGTAACGCATCTGGTTTTACCAATCACTTTGTCAATATTTCTATGCGAATGCCCGTAAATCCAGTAGTCGATAGAATTCGTTTCTATAAAATCGGCAAGCTCAACAGTAAAGGCTCCGTTTATCCCACCGTACATGAAGTCTGGAGACTCCAACTGAAATGATGGGACATGATGAGTTGCGACTATTTTTGTCTTGGCCTTGCTTTCGGTGACAGCCTTTTTAATAAACTCAAAACAACGCTCGTGTTCTGCGTTGAAGTTCTGGTAATGCAACTTATGCCCGTCATACCTGATCCGGCGAAAGTCGGCAACGCTACGTTCTGTTACAACACTATCATATGGTAGTATCTTGGACCATAAGGTTGACAAAATAATGTCTATACCGTCAATATTGACAACCGCGTTGTAATAATACCGAACATTCTCTCTTATTTGGCAAATTTCGCCGTCCGACAAAGACTTTAAATCGTAATGATGATAGAACTCATGGTTCCCAGGTACGATCAATACCTGCCGGTAATTCTCGGATGCCCAATCCCAGAACGGATGCGTCATAAAGTTATCTGTATTCAGGCATGCGATGTCTCCAGCAAGTATCAAGATGTCACCGATAGGTATAAGAGAATTGTTCGTGACAAAATGAGCGTTCGTCCCAAACTCTAAATGCAAGTCCGATGCGTATTGGATTTTCATAATTTCAGGGCTAAAATATCTTTATGTCCACAACTAATTAGGATTGTTGACCAAATTTATCCACGATCGTTATGGAGCCTGTACGATTTTACCCATCTTCATTTCGGATTTCAAAATTTCATATACATATGCCGAACTCTCAATATATAATCCGGTAGCTTCATCCGAGAGCTTTTCAAATGTCTCGGAATTATAAAACAAAACGATAGCCTCCGACATATTCATATCATCGTCTTCCATCAGGTAAGCAATAATATCTATAGCTGTACCATTTACAAGGTATTGAATTTTCTTATTCATAATGCCCTGAGATAAAGAGGTTAAAAAATCAGCTTGTCGAAATTGATTTGATACTCATCCAATAGTGAATAAAATACATCTTCGATGTATTCCATCGTATTCTGATCAAGCACAATTTCTTTGTATTCTTCCTCTCCTCGTGGCTGGAACCGGACTTTATCTCCATCGTCGTACTTGAAATACCTTCGGAGTATATCCTCTTTAAAATGATAGAGCGCCCCGATGTAGTCATCGACATTGAGCATTTTTTCCAAACTCCTTTTCGCATCCGGATCTTCCAGATTGAAAGAGATCGTTGCCTGCTGGTTGCAGCGAGTAAAATCGTCATCCATAATTATTATATTTTGTGTTGTGTAAACAAAAAAGCGGAGACATCCAACGATATCCCCGCTCCGGTATGCTCGGAAATGGGTATGCATAACACTGTATTCCCCAAGGAAACATTAGGTATCTTACTGGAAGAACTGCTTATACATATCACGCCCCATGCTACGATACTGACTGGATTTGTATGATTTATAAGCAAACTGGTCAATACCCTTAAATTTTTCTTTGTAGTATTCTACACTTCCGGTCTTGCCGTCTTCAATTAAAAAGCGCAAACAATTAATAAATCCATTTATTGTTGTCACATTCAGTATACCAGGAGTATTTCGCTTGCTCATAACCCACAGTTGGTTGTCAATATTGTGTTTAATGCCAATGAATAGATTGCGAAGTTCTTTTACACAGTAATCCTTATAGGATTGGAGTAATTGATGATTATCGGGTTTGGTCAAAAGCTCCTCTTTATTGGGATTATCCCATAACGCATATAATGAATCATTACCCCTCAACTTCGTTAACTGTTTAAGAGCAAAACTAATTATTGAGACTGTTTTAATTTTGTCTGTTTCATACCAATGTTCTTCAAACATATCTAAAAATGATCCGGACTCATTCAATTTCGAAATAATATATTTTGCAATAGCAGTCGTGGAATCTGGATGTAAGATATTTTCAATAGCTTGGGTTAATCGACTGTTTGCACTTTGTTGCGTAGAATTGATCTCCAAAAATAACTGAGCCTCAAATTTTAGCCTATCAGGTATTGATAAATTTTGCGGATAAACTATTCCTGTCACTAGCAAGTTCTGGATATTGCGTAATGACGATATTGAAGATTCATATCTGTCTTCTCCAACATGATAAGCATAAATTCTATGCTGTCCATCAATTACGCCAATAATATTCGACTTATTGGATATCGATACTGTTGCCGGCTGAACGTTGGTTTGATCGCTATTAGAGAAATTACCCTTGTTATCGAGTTTAAGTTCATTGCCCTTAGCGTCCTTAAGGGTAATATCATCTATAGATAACGTTACAATTATATTATTAATGAAAACACGCTTTTTGTCATGAAGGTACTTTCTCATACTTCGTATCTTCTTGCCTTCAATTAACCGTTGATAATGCTCATACGAGTCTACATTGCGCCAACTATCATTCCGTAGCACATATACTCTATGCAACAGAGAGTTCGCATCTATATAGAATGTTATTATCTTAAAACCAGCTTCAAAGCTACTATGCTCTTCGGGAAGTATCTGCCCAATAAAATGGTCAGTAGATGAGGCCGTATTCTGAATATTATCTCCTATTTTGTTGAACGGGATATCTAAAAAATCGCAAAATTCATGTATAGTTGATTTCTTAATCGTTTTTGCAATACATTCAAAATATTTCACGATGGAGTAATCAAGATATCTCACATTGACCAGATTTCGTTGTTCCTGATCTATAACTTCTTTAGAAGCATAGACAATCCGTAATTGCAATTGTCTTTTAGAATATTTAGTCAATATACTGGACTCAAACACTCTCTTCTGGCTCTCGAAGATGCTTTCTGACAATAGAAAGTCAATAAAATCATACGGGTTGTCTAATATAAGATCGTAGACAATCTTCTTATTGAGAAGGTGTTTATTGGGATTTCCAGTGGTGTACTCCATAATGATGATGATGTTTTCATAAAAAAACATATCATCCATTTCTGTTGTTCTGCCACCATATATAAACTGTTTGCCGTCAACTTTAGGCAGTCTATGAAATCCAATGTTTTGCATTAGGGTTTGTATGCCCTTGATATGCTTAAGGCGCTCTTTTTCACTATCAGACAGAACGACCTTTTTTCTTTTTTTCTTGGTTGCCATACGCCTATTATTATTCAAAGTCACTCTCATTGAGATGAACCTTGATTGGACTTATGATTAGCTCAGAAGGGAGTAAAATATCGTGAGCAAAGTTAATTAATCTATTGTACTTATGAGTTGCTGTTTTTGTATATGTTGCTATTTCAGTATCGATTACATCAATATTTTGTGTTATCGAAAATGAAGGCTCTATACCAAATTTCGATAAAGGTGGTTTAGCGATGGCTACATCTATTTTATCAATAATATCGTCTTCATTAATGTTATGATTTGTTTGAAGAACATACTTTGCCGAAGCGATGCTATTGTTTTTCTTTAATATTTCTGTCGATTTTTCAACATAAATTCGAACTATTTGTCTTTGTATTTCAGCAGGAAGTTTAGAATATAGTGTTCTGGCGTACTTTAAAATCCTCAAATTAGTTATAAGATGCTCAAATGAAGACTGGTCGGACAGCCATAATTTTTCCTGTTCATACTGTTTCTGTTTAACATCGCTTGTCTCTTGAACATAACTCTGAAACATTTCAATATAATCCTGATTAAGTTCGGTTCCGATATAAAGACGTTTCATGTTTTCTGCTTTGGCGAGGACGGCGCCACTCCCGGCAAAAGGATCTAAAACGACATCCCCTTCATCGGTCGTAATTTTTAATATTTGAGCGATTAAATCTTCAGGAAGAGGACAAAAGTGGCGAATATAGTTATCCCCCCATGATCCTTGTACTGGAATTGGGAAACGCCATATTGCCTCTGGCGTTTTCCCTTTCGGATTATATCTTTCAGGATATTTAACCCACCATTTTTTCAAAGCTCCATATTCTCGTACTCTGTCTATATGAAATTTATAATTATCTGACTTGGAAAAGACAAGAATATATTCAAACAGGCTTCTCATCTGGCCTTTATGCGCCCAAGGAACTGTTTTGTCCTTTTCCCAAATAATTATTTCTTTTAATCCCCAGCCGCAACTAGCAATTTTATTCGCAAAATCAAAAGGCAATGGTATTACTTTTCCGTCCTTTCTAAAAGCATCAATAACTACCCATAGAGTTCCTGAATCTTTTGTGCAGTTAAAAACATTTAAAAAAACCTTTTGCAAGTCCTCCAGATACTCACTATAGCTTTGCCCAAAACCAATTTGTTCCTTATAGCCATAATCCTTCATATCAAAATACGGCGGGGAGGTAATGGTAACATCTACGATGGGCGTTTTTATAATTTCTGAAATATTACGAGCATCGTGATGATGGATTTTGTATATATCCTCAAAAGATTTCTTGGTCTTTGACATTTTGAATACCGTTAAAGTGAAATGTACTAGCTATAATGATTCCCATGCTACGACCTCACCAATAGAGGTTTTTAAATTTTTATTTCCAGCATATATAGCTTTGCATTGAGAAGAATTTGCCCCCGATAGTTTAGCCCAAATAGATATACCTTTGAAATAGTCTTGTGAAAAAGTTGCTCCAGACTTGATCTCATATGCATATTGCTTATCACCCACCTTACGAAGTAGATCCACCTCATTCCCGGTCTTGTCGCGCCAGAAAGTTAATTCAGGTTCTTCGCCTTTATTCAAGGCGTCCTTAATGAACTCATTGATGACCATGTTCTCGAAAAGACCACCTCTCAAGAAGTGACTGGCAACTTGTTCTGCATTCTTGATTTCTAGAAGCGAACAGGCAAGTCCCGTATCGTAGAAATAAAGTTTAGGGGTTTTAATCAAGCGCTTGGAATAGTTATTATGATCGGGTTTTAATAGGTAGACAATGTAGCTTGCCTCCAAAATCGAAAGCCAAGATTGGGCTGTTGACGTGGATATACCGCAGTCATTGCCTAAAGAGCTCAAATTAAGCAGTTGCCCAATACGCCCGGCGCATAACTTTATAAACCGAATGAATTTACTCAAGTCGTCGATATTTTTCATCAAACGGACATCCCTTTCCACATAAGTTTGAATGTAAAAAGGATAAAAGTCGGTAGGGGTTATATCTTTTGAATATAATCTCGGATAGCCACCATTGAAAATTTCCTCATCAATGCTGTGAGGTAAAATATTGGCCTCTTTCATCTCCTTGTGCGAGAACGGGAGGAGTTTCAGGATCGCAGTCCTACCGGCAAGCGACTGTCCGATAGACTCCATTAACAGAAAATTATTGGAACCTGCAAGCAAGAAGATTCCTTCACTCCCAGCTTTATCTACATGGGTTTGAATGTATGAAAACAAGTCAGGCACACGCTGCACCTCATCGACAATTGCTTTATCAGTATAGGTAGCCAAAAATCCACGCGGATCGCTTTGTGCAAACAGCCGCATGTCAGGGTCTTCCAGAGAAACATATTCATAATCAGGGAATGTCGCTTTCAATAGAGTGGACTTACCTGATTGTCTGGGTCCCGTCAAAGTCACAACCGGATATTTTGAGACCAATTCTTTCAACTTGGATGTTAAATCACGTGCTATCATCGCCTTATGTCTTTGGACAAATTTACGATTAAAAAATGAATTAGCCAAGAACTTATCACAATTTTTTTGAGAACTAGATATTGAACAATAACCGAAGTATAATTTACCTTTCCCTTATCATCATTTTATTTCTGTAATGATGCAATTATGGTGCATTACAGAAATAAAAACGATTTTCTTGCTTGCAATTCCAGACTTCACAGGCCTTCCTGAAATGGGGTAATGTTCCGAGATTTCAAAGGTTTTTTCCTCAAACTTCTGTTGTAGCGTTTCACATGGGAACAAGATAAAACAAGTTCGCCATAATCGACCTATATTGCCCCCAGATCTAAATCATGCGGATTTTATGATTTCAGATTCCTGAGTTAAGAAGGCTTGGGATTTAAAAAAAGATGAAGAATGATATGCAAAAACTAGATAACTATAATAGCCTGAAAAGAAGGGGCTTGCGAAGCAAAAGATGGACGATATTCTGGGCATTGCAACCCGTTCTACCAGATTGGTCACAACTTTTAGTCTGCCAGTACTTTATGAGGGCCTTTCTCTGTATATATGATAATAAAGTGCGAAATAAAAAATGGACGCTCAAAAAGCTGCTATTTGGAGTGTTGCAACCCGTTCTACCAAACTGGTCACAACTTTTAGTCTATCAGGAATTTACAAGGACCTTTCTCTATATATATGATAAAATGGCAAATAAAATATGGGCACCCCGTTTCAGAGCCATTTTTATTTTTACACCCCGTTTTCTTAAGCAGGTTACAATCCTTGTGAATCGATGTTTATCATATCGGCACATACCGGTAAATATAGAAAAAAAAGAACGACTCTTGAGTCGTCATTTCGGATGCTGCAACCCGTTTTTCCAAACGGTCTATTATACGGGCTTGCGCTATATATATTAAAAACGGAGAGCATCGGTTAATAAAAACATCTGTTTCTCAACTGAGCGGGATTTTTTATTTCCTCCGGGAATGGCTCGCGTGCCGGTGCGTTGGGAGCTATTATTCGTCGACCCTGTCGTTGAATTCCTTAACCCATGCCGGAAGGAGACGCAGGGCGTGCGACATCTGGTATTCGGTATTTGCCCGGCTGTTGGTGACGAATTCCATGGCCAGCGTAAAGACGTTCCTGTTCTCGTTTCGGGAGACCGAACATTTGCAGACGAACTTGTTCTGGTTTATGTCGTTGGCGATCTCCATCAGCTTGTCGTAGGGGGTGACGGCGCCGAAGTTCGCCAGCACTTCCACATAGGCATAATCCTCGTTTTCGATCTGTTTTACGATAATGTTGTAGAGGATTCCCTGGATTTTGAACTCGATGTCCGAGTCCTTGTCCAGGGCCGGGGCATAGCCTTCGTGTTTGAGGTAGGTGAAAATGTCGTTCCGGACGGTCTGCTGGGCAAAGAGCGCCGGGATGCCGGCGAGCAGCAGGAGCAGGGTGAGTGTGAATTTTTTCATATCGGGTTGTTAAGGGTTGTCTCGAACAAAGATAATGAAAATTCCGGCTCTTTGCCGGCATCACGGTTTGAAAAATTATCCCCCGCGTCGGGGGAAATAACAGGAGCCCCGGATGTTGTGAAGGGATTTTCGGGACAGTGTTTGCGGAGATCGGATTCTTTTCTACTAAAAAATTAGTAGTTTTGGGAAAAATCGTTATCTTTGCTTCTGACAACCAAAAACACGTTCCCATGAAACGACTCTCCGTCCTTTTGTCTGCCTTCGTTTTCCTTGTGTTTCCGCTCTTTGCGCAGTCCGGCTTCCGGACGGGCGCCAAAGTTCCTGCCATTACGGTCGAGATGCTCGACGGCCGGGAGGTCAAAATCTCGAAATGCCGGGGCGACGTAGTGCTTTTGTCCTTTTGGGCTACCTGGTGCAAACCCTGCCTGCGCGAGCTCAACGAGATGCCGGAGAAGATACTCCGGCGTTTCGAGGGCCGCAAATTCACGATGATTGCCATCGCAAAGGGCGAACCCCGCGAGCGGGTTGCGGAGAAGGTTGCCCAGCTGCGCAAGCAGGGCGTGGTCTTCCCCGTCGGGCTCGACCCCTATGAAAAGATTTCGCAGCTGCTTAGCGACGAGCGTATTCCGCAACTGGTAATAATCGGGCCCGACACCAGGGTGCGTTATCACGAAGTGGGGTATACGCCCGAACGGCTGGATGAAGCGGCTGAAATTATCGAAAAACTTTTAAACGAGCAGCCATGAAACACATGAAACATCTGTTTATCGCACTTGCGGCCGGTTTCGCCGCAACTTTCGCCGCAGCCCAGATTCCGATGCCGGCCTGGGAACTCTCCGAGGCCGTTGAGCGGCAGAGCGGCGTAATGAACTACACCAACGAAAAATTCGACTTCCGCCGTCTGCCCATGCATCGCAGCATCTCGGAATTTCTCCACCCGGGCGATACCGTGCAGTACCGGACGTTCCTTTTCGACGTCACTGTCTGCGACGCCGGGGGCCCGGTCTCGCAACTGCGCTTCCAGAGTGACCCGCAGGTCGTGCGCAAAGAAGCGGATACGGTTACTTTCGTCGCTGCGGACAATGCGTGGCTGCAAGTCGTCGCCCTTGCACACCTGCCCCTCGACGCATCGGACGAGCTGGTTCGGCATGCGGTGGATTCGCTGAAGGACATCCGCACGATTACCGACGGCATGGACATTCTCCCGGCCAAACAGTGCGGGATGTCCTATGCCCTACAGTACCTTTTCGGCAGGGCGGGAATCGACGCGGAACCGCTGCTGTCTTGGCAAACCTACCTGTCGAGCGACAAGGCTGCCGAGCTGCTCGGCTATTGCTGCGAACCTGTCCGGAAGATGCGTATCGGCGGGGATATCGAGCGTTTTGCCCGCAAGGCTGAATTTTCGGACGAGTATATCTACCTGCTGGAGGGAAACGGGGAGCGGAAGATGCCGGTCGCCTTTTTCTGCAGCGACGGTAAATTTTGGGCGAAAATCGGCCCCTGTCAGTATCTTTCGTTCGATTCGGTCATCTCCGTCTGGCGCCACGATAAGAAGACGACGCATGTCGGCGTATACCGGCTGAAAGGGAAGTTCCGGTAGTGCGGAAACCCGCTCCGCTCAATACCCGGATGCAGGAGCGTACAGTGTGTCCGCATCCCGGCGTCTCCCATATGGAGATGGGATGTCCCGCCCCGGATAATTTTCCCAAAGTACGGCCCTGCGGGAACGGAACGGCTGTTCAGAACAGCGACCCCTGTTCGGGCAGGGTGGGGGCGTAGAACCGCATCCGGGTTTCGAGCCCCAGTTTCGCGCACAGGTTCCGGAACGTGTCGTCCAACTTCCGGTAACTGGGGCTGAAGCATTTGTAGCGGTTGCCGAAACAGGCTTCGTAGCGTGCTTTCAGCCCGGGGAATTCCCGGTCGAGGGTTGCGTGGAAATGCTCTCGCGACCCGCTGCGGAGCGTTACGCCGAACATCGGGAGGATATACGATGCCCCCGCGTCCTTGGCCCGGCGGACGATGGCTTCGACATTTTCCCGCGTGTCGTTGATCAGCGGCAGCAGCGGCATCATCGTGACACCCGTATAGATGCCCTTGGCAGCCAGTGCCGCCATTGCGCGGAACCGCTCCGAAGAGGCCGGGGCGCCGGGTTCCGTGCGGACGCTGAGCGCGTCGTCGGCACAGGTCACGGTGAAACTTACTGCCGCGTAGGTGGCGGAAATTTCCTGCAGGATGTCGGCGTCGCGCTCCGCCAGGGTGCTCTTGGTGATGACATGCACCGGGAAGCGCTCGTCGGCGATCATGCCCAGTGCCCGGCGGGTCAGCCGCAGCTCGCGCTCGACGGGCATGTAGGGGTCGTTCATTGACCCCGTGCCGATCGTGGCGCGTTTTTTCCGCCGGGCACGCAGCTCGGCGGGCAGCAATTCCAGCGCGTTGCGCTTCACGGCTATCTGCGCAATGTCCCCGATCCCGTAGCAGTCGCTGCGCGTGTCGCAGTAGATGCATCTGTGCTGGCATCCCCGGTAGAGGTTCATGTTGTAGGCGATACCGAACCACCGATCGGCCGTCCGCAGCTTCGAGAGGATCGTTTTGGTTTCGATATACCGCATGGGCGGGTCAGTAGAGCTCGATGAATTCGTAGGTGTTGCCTACGGCCGCCAGGTAACGCAGGAATTCCTCACGGGAGATCACCACCGTCGCCCGGTTGTCGTTAGGGTGGAACGAGTAGGCCGGCAGCCGTTGCAGGCTGGCGTCGAGGAACAGGTGCACGTGCCTGGCCGGGTCGTTGATCAGCCCGAAGGGCGACACCGAACCGGGACGCAGCCCCAGCCAGTGCTCCATGCGCTGCTCCGAAGCGAACGACAGTTTGCCCTGCCTCAGGCGGTGTTCCAGGTCGTGGATGGCCAGGTTCCGTTCGCAGTCGAAACATACGAGGTAGTGGCGGTTGCCTTTGTGGTTGCGGAAAAAGAGGTTCTTGCAGTGCTTCGACCCGTCGTCGCGCCAGTAGCGGCGTGCGGCCTCGATGGTCGGTGCCTCGGGGTGTTCGTACCACGTGTAGGCGATGCCGCGGGCGTCGAGCCAGCCGAAAACCCGCTGCCGGCGTTCGTCCGGCGTCGGGGCGGTCGTTGCGGCGCCGGGGCTTGCCGTTTCCATTCCTTCCATGGCTATCGGGCCT
>UMID01033675.1_pt1 | contig 24734 bp, 18 predicted proteins | sample 1965691 | NCBI WGS metagenome assembly UMID01 (sample SAMEA4836115, study PRJEB28245) | human gut metagenome | biome: gut microbiome; material: fecal sample | place: Denmark | collected 2008 | reverse complement strand
GTTTCGTAAGTGTAATAAGATTATCTACCAGCTCTGACAGATTGAAATCTTCCTGTGCCACAGAAATACGTTCATCACAAGAAAAAATGAGCAGAAAACCCCATCCGACGAGTCGGATGGGGTTTTCTGTTCTATAATAGATAAAAGTATACAGAGATGTATTATTTAATAGGAACAAAATGGAATGTAAAAAAATATTTTTTGCTTCACTAATGCTCTTTATACCAAAAAGAAACTGTCTCACTAAACAATTAGCAGACAGTTTCTTTTTTTATTGGTAATGTATATGTGTAGCTGATACTGCGATTTTCACATTTTTTGCGTAAACTTCGCTGAAGCAGCTTACGCTTTTTTCAAAAACTACAGTACAGAGTTCACAACACCTGATTTTATAGGGTTTTCAGTCTTTTTCCAAAAAAGTTCGCTGATGTACTTAGTTTCCCATCTGTTTTGCAACTTCTTCTGCAAAGTTTTCTTCTTTCTTTTCGATACCTTCTCCAGTTTCGAAACGAACAAATCCTTTTACAGCAATTTTAGCGCTGTTTTCTTTAGCAACCTGTTCTACGTATTTAGCTACAGACTGTTTTCCATCTTCTGCTTTTACGTATACCTGATCTAACAGACAGATTTCTTTCATTTCTTTTTTGATACGTCCGGCAATCATTCCCTGGATTACTTTTTCTGGTTTCTGAGATTCTTTCGGGTCATTCTGAATCTGAGCCATAAGGATTTCTTTTTCATGAGCGATGAAATCTGCACTTACTTCGCTTTCATCTGTGTATTTTGGATTTAAAGCTGCAATCTGCATTGCTACGTTTTTAGCCATTTCTTTAACAGCGTCGTTTACAACATCTGTTTCAACATCAACAAGAACGCCGATTTTTCCGCCCATGTGTGTGTAAGAAGCTACAAATCCGTTTGCTTCTTCAACTTTAGCGAATCTTCTGATATTCATGTTTTCACCGATTACTGCAATCTGAGCTGCTAAAGCTTCGTTTACAGTCTTAGTTGTATCAAATTTCCATGTTTCAGCAAGGAACGCTTCTACGTCAGCAGCTTCTGTTTCCATAACCTGTTCTGCAACCTGCGCAACATATCCCTGGAATTTGTCGTTTTTAGCAACGAAGTCTGTTTCTGCATTAACTTCTACAACAACTGCTTTCTTTCCATCTTCTGATACGAGAGTTTTGCAAAGACCTTCAGCTGCAACACGGCTAGCTTTTTTCTGAGCAGTAGCAAGACCTTTTTCTCTTAAAAATTCTACTGCTTTATCCATATCGCCTTCTGTAGCTGTAAGAGCTTTCTTACAATCCATCATACCAGCGCCTGTCATTTCTCTTAATTCTTTTACCATTCCTGCTGTAATAGCCATCGTGATAGTCCTCCTGAATTTATAATTATTTTAAAATTTTTCCGTTTTATTCTTTATTAAGAAACCGCCCTGGTTAAAAAGCCAGGGCGTTATGAATCATTGCCCATAAAGATGGGAAAATTATTCTTCTACTGTTTCTTCTGCTTCTTCAACGAATTCTACATCTTCTGCTGTTCCCTGGTTTGCTTCGATTACAGCGTCTGCCATTTTAGAAACAATCAGTTTTACGGCTCTAATTGCATCATCGTTACCTGGAATTACATAATCCAGTTCTTCTGGGTCACAGTTTGTATCTGCGATACCGATAAGCGGAATACCCAGTGTATGAGCTTCCTGAACACAGATTCTTTCTTTTTTCGGGTCTACGATAAAGATAGCATCTGGAAGTTTTTTCATTTCTTTGATACCGCCAAGGTTTTTCTGTAACTTAGCCATTTCTTTTTTCAGTTCGATTACTTCTTTTTTCGGAAGTACATCAAATGTTCCATCAGCTTCCATAGCTTCGATTTCTTTTAATTTTGCAATTCTGCTCTGGATTGTTTTGAAGTTTGTGAGCATACCACCTAACCATCTTTCGTTTACGTAGTACATTCCGCAACGTTCAGCTTCTGTTTTGATAGCATCCTGAGCCTGTTTTTTAGTTCCTACGAAGAGGATTGTGCCGCCTTCAGCAGCGATATCAGCAACTGCTTTATAAGCATCGTCAACCATTCCTACAGATTTCTGCAGGTCGATGATATAGATACCATTTCTTTCTGTGTAGATGTATGGAGCCATTTTAGGGTTCCATCTTCTGGTCTGATGTCCGAAATGAACACCTGCTTCCAGTAACTGTTTCATTGAAATAACGCTCATTTTCTTATCTCCTTTGGTTGTTTTCTTCCGCTTATTTCTACTCTTTTGGAACTTTTTTATATAAAAAAGCACCTTCCATCAGAATTCATAAGCGTGGTTATTTTTTTGCAACACTGGCATTATATCATAGATAAATATCGTAATCAAGCCATTTTTTTGTTTTTTTCGCACATTCTGTGCAACCAAGTCTTTAAAAGAGGCATCCAGCTTTGACATTCTTTCTGAATCCCGCTTCCATCCACTCTCACTAAGGTTTCATCTGCAAGCGAAAGTCCATGATTTCCTTCTGGATACAGATGATACTCTACCGGAATCTTTACCTTTCCCATTGCTTCAACAAAAAGCAGAGAATTTTGAAACGGAACGGTTTTATCCTCAAACGTATGCCATAAAAAAGCGGGCGGAACTTGTTCTCCTACCTGAGTTTCCAGCGCCATCTCTTCTTTCTTTTCCTCGTAAGTATCCCCCAACAGATTATGTATACTCTCCAGGTGGGTATACTCTTCTTTTGACGTAATCACCGGATAGCATAAAATTAATCCTGACACTTTTAACTCTTCTGTCTTGACTCCTGTTTTCTCTGCCACAAACGGACGATTCCAGAATACTCCATAACTTGCCGCAAGATGTCCACCCGCTGAAAATCCCATCACAAACACTTTTTCCGTGTCAATATGCCACTCTTCTGCCTTTTCTTTTAAAAGTTTGATTGATTCAGCTACTTCTAACAATGCTGTTGGAAAAATTGCCGGTGCGCAGGAATAACGTAGCACAGCAGCATGGTATCCAGCACTGTTTAAATGCAGGGCAATCATTTCTGCTTCTCTGTCTGCTGTAAACCGATAAGCTCCTCCCGGGCAGATTAAAACCAGCGGTCGCTTTAAATTCGGTTCTAATTCTTCATAAGAATCTAAAATATAAGTCGTCAAATGAGAATCTTTTAAAGAACCTTCTGCCTTTATGGAAATATTTTTATGTATCATAATTCTATCCTCTTTCTCTGTTTTATGTACTCTCGGAATCATTCTCTGTGCAAATGCTGAAAATTCCTTAAGAATCCTTTTTTCTTGTTACTTTTTCTTGTTATTCTTTCTCAATAATCGTACCACTTCGATACGCTGCCAATAATGCTTTCAATTCTTCAATATTTTCTTTTAATTTCCGACCATTGTCTGTATCTTCCACCGTTTTTCGTATCATGGAACGCTTTACCAAAATACTGTCCGATAAAATGTCTGTCTCTCTGGTAATTGCATCTTCTGCTGACGTAAATGGTTCATGTGCAGCCAGAATCATTCCCCAGGAATTATAAATCAGCGTATAACCTGCAATTCCAGTTTCTTTTTGATATGCTTTGGAAAAGCCTCCATCAATAACAAGCACTTTTCCATTACATTTGATTGGGCTTTCGCCTGCTGCATGATGCACCGGTACATGTCCATTTACAATATGCGCACAGCCTTCTTCTAACCCAAACTCCCGCATAATTCGATTGATTACCGTTTCATCTTCTAACAATCTGTAATATGGATTTTTCTTTTCTTCATGAGTTTCTTTTTCCGCAAGAAAATACCGTTCAAAAGTTGCCATCTTCTGTTTGCCAAAAAGTGGAGAACCAGGACTACTCCAGATAAACCACAAAATATCTTTTCCTTTTTCTTTCTCATTCTCATCAATTGCAACAAATGCTTTTCTGACATAAGCCTCTAATATTTCATAGAGTGCTTTTCCCTTGTATTTTTTCCCATAAATATCTACTGCTTTAAAGCTTCCGTCCTCATTTAACGGAATACAGCCGTGATACAGCAGATTATTATTATAAACTTTATAAAGGCTTCCCTTCTTTAAGAGTAAATTCATGTGGCGCTGTAATTTTTCACAGTTTGTAAATGCAGAAGTCAATCGTTCCACAACCAACGCTTCTTCACTTGACAATTCATACGGATTATCCGGGTCAATTGTAGGAAAATTAGAATCCAGTAATTTATACTCTTTTCCATCCAACCGAATGGTTCCATTTGCATAATCAATACTGTCAAGCAATGCACGATTCGCCATATGAAATTCTTTTCTTCTCATCAAAAGCTGTCCCTCAAGCTTAAATTGAATAACCGAAATGGCTTTATGCATCTTCATCTGCAGAGAAATCTCTGCCGGATTTAAATCATTTCCGCCTTTAATTTTAAAACAACTGCAAGGGTCATCTTTATAATGAATCAGAGAAAATGTAGCAAGCGGAAGCAGATTAATTCCATATCCATCTTCCAAAATATCAAGATTTGCATATCTTGCACAGATTCGGATTACATTTGCAATACAGGTTGTCTGTCCGGTTGCTGCTCCCATCCATACAATGTCATGATTTCCCCACTGGATATCAAGCGAATGGTACCGCTCAAGTTTGTTCATAATTTCATGTGGTCCCGGTCCTCTGTCATAAATATCACCAAGAATGTGCATGTGGTCTACAACCAGACGCTGAATCACTTCTGAAAGTGCAATAATAAAAACTTCCGCTCTTCCTATTGTAATAATTGTCTCTATAATCTGCTCATAATAAGCCTCTTTATCCGTTAGATCTGATTTTTCCGTAATCAGTTCTTCAATCACATAAGCAAAGTCAGGTGGTAACGCTTTTCGTACTTTTGACCGCGTATATTTCGATGCGGCCTCCTTACAGACTTCAATCAAACGATACAATGTAATTTTATACCAGTCCATAATATCTTCTTCGGTCTTTTTGATTAATTCCATTTTTTCTTTTGGATAATAAATCAAGGTAGCAAGGGAGCGCTTGTCCTGTTCATTTAATGTATGCCCGAACACGTCATTAATTTTTCTTCGTACCGAACCCGAACCATTTTTTAATACATGTGAAAATGCCTCATACTCCCCATGTATATCGGTAAGAAAATGTTCCGTTCCTTTTGGGAGATTTAAAATCGCCTGCAGATTAATAATCTCCGTGGATGCCTTTGCAATTGTCGGGTAAAGCTGTGACAGTCTTTCCAGATACTTTAATTCCAACTTTTCCATAAATTCCTCCTGATTTTTGTCTTTTTCACCATGTTTTCATTGTAACATACTTTCTTTTTTATGGAAACCGCCGAAATCAAAAAAGATATCCGAATCATCGTTATAAAACGACTCGGATATCTCTTTTATTACATTCTTTCCGGTGCTTCAAAACCAAGTAAATCAATACAGGTTTCTAATACATCACGGCATAATACTAACAGACGAATCCAGGATTTCTTCTGTTCTTCATTAGATTCGCTAAGAATTTTAGTTTCATGATAAAAGCTGTTAAATGCATTTGCCAAATCATAAATATAAGAACAAATCTTATGTGGTGCTTTCTCTTCAAATGCCGGTGCAATGACAGAGTTAAATTTACTAAGTTCTAACATCAGATTCTTTTCACTGTCATTTACTGCTTCTAAGATTGTTCCTTCGTTCGGATTTTTGCCTTCCTGCATATATTTTTCCAAAATAGATTTAATTCTTACGATTGTATACAAGATATATGGACCGGTATTTCCTTCAAAAGAAGTAAATCTCTCTACATCAAAGATATAATCTTTAGATGCCTGATTGGATAAATCTCCGTATTTAATTGCTGCAAGTCCTACCATCTCAGCAGTTTTCTGCGCATTTTCATCTTTCACACTGCGGTTTTCTACGATTTTTTTATACATTTCATCGTTAATTTCTGCAATCAGACGTTCCAGACGCATGACTCCGCCTTCTCTTGTCTTAAATGGTTTTCCGTCCTTTCCGTTCATCGTACCAAATCCGACAAACGAAAGAGCTGTTTTTTCTTCTACCATTTTTGCTTTCTTTGCACAACGGAATACCTGTACAAAATGAAGTTCCTGACGTTTATCTACAACATAAATAATTTCATCCGGATGATAATCTTCTTCACGCTGTACGATGGTTGCAAGGTCCGTTGTATTATAAAGGGAAGCTCCGTCTGATTTTAAAATCATACATGGAGGAATTTCTTTTGTATCACTCTCTTCTTTTACATCTACCACTAAAGCGCCCTGGTCTACATAAGCATAATTATTTTTCTTTAAGTAGTCTACCATATCCGGAATATATCTGTCTGCATCGGATTCACCCATCCATAAGTCAAAATCCACATGCAGTTTGGAATAATTTTTCTTCAAGTCTTCTACGGACACTTTCATAATATGGTTCCATAATGCACGGTATCCGCGTTTTCCCTGCTGAAGCTGTAATGTTGCCTCTAACGCTTCATTTTTGTATGCTTCGTCTTCTTTTGATTTTGCACTGGCTGCCGGATAAATCTCTTCTAATTCACTTACTGTAAACGGTGCTTCTTCTGGATAGTCTCCTTCGAAGCTGTCATCAAAATAAACCAATTCCGGAGAACGCTTCTTAAGTTCTGTGATGATCAAGCCCATCTGAAGTCCCCAGTCTCCTAAATGAACATCTCCGATTACTTTATGACCTAAAAAACGACCCATTCTCTTAATACTCTCACCGATAATTGCAGAACGAAGATGTCCAACATGCAGAGGTTTTGCTACATTTGGTCCGCCATAATCGATAATAATCGTCTTTGGTGCTTTTTCTTTTTCAATAGATAAATTTTCATCTGCCTGCATTTCATTTAAGAACTTTGTTAAAAATGCCGGCGCAATCTTTAAATTGATAAATCCAGGATTGACTGCTTCTGCCATAGAAAACAGTTCATTCTCTTTTAAAAATGCAACCACATCATTTGCAATCATAATCGGTGCTTTTTTATAAGTTTTTGCAGCTGCCATCGCTCCATTACACTGATACTCACATAAGTCTGGACGATTGGAAACATTTACTCTTGCAAACTTTTCCTCATAACCTGCTTTGGTAAATGCTTCTTTTACTGCATCTTCCATTAATTCCATTATTCTTTTCATCGTTTTTTACTCCACTTCTACCTTTTTTGAGACTGCTACTGCAAGCGCACCCTGTCCGATATGGCAGGCAACACTTAAAGAAAGCGGGTCCATGTGTATTTCCATTCCCGGAAATTCTTTTTCCAGTTCTTTTTTCCATTCTTCTGCTTCTTCCAGATTTCCTGTATAAGCGGCTTCCAGACACATCAGACCTTTTTTATTATATTCTTTAAAGCGTTTTTTGAGGTCTTCCTCCATCGCTTTTATCATAATTTTCTTCGCCTGTTTTTTCCCTCTTGCTTTCGCAAATGCATCCAGTTTTTCACCTTGAATCTGAAGCACCGGTTTTAATTTTAATACCGTTCCAAGTGCAGCAGCGGCAGGTGTAATTCTTCCACCCTTTTTTAAATATTTTAAAGTCTCAAGTGTAATATAGATACTGGATTCTGATTTTTCTGCCTCCAGGATTTCTTTTACTTGCGCTCCTGTCTTTCCTGCCTGAATCAATGTCAAGGCATCTAAAACGGACTGGCGCTGTGTTACTGAGATTCTTTGATTATCTACTACATGAACACGACCATTAAATTCGCGTGACAGCACAAATGCAGTCTGACAGGAATTACTCAAACCACTGGACATTGGAATATGTACCACTTCCTCATGGTTTGCAAGCAATTTTTCCCAAGTTTCCATTACATCTGCCGGTGACGGCTGTGATGTTGAAATATTTGCATCTTCTTCCAGCTTTTTATAAAACTCTTCCTGTGTCAGGGTAATCCCCTCTAAGAATAACTGTTCATTAATATAAAACGGCATAGGAAGAACAGTGACACCTAATTCCTTGGCCTGTTGCTGGGTAATACCGCTGTTGCTATCGGTTACAACTGCGATTTTTGTATTTTCCATTTTTTCTAAACTCCTTTGCCAAATAAGGTTACTTCTTTTTATGATAGCATAGACTTTGCTTAAATACAATGCGGATTTTTAAAAATCCGGTTGACTGCATCCTCAGCCAGCCGGATTTTTTATCAAATTAACTCTAATCACTCAAATTTAATTCATTCTTCTTAGTGCTTCAATTGGACTTAAATTTGCCGCTTTAATTGACGGAAGCAGTCCAAATATCAGTCCGATTGCCATAGAAAACAATACAGATATTAAAACTGCCGGCACACTGATAACAAGAGGGGTCTGTGAAATCGTGGAAATGATTTTTGCCAGAATCATTCCTGCAAACACTCCTAAAATTCCCCCAATACTCGTCAATACCGCCGCTTCTGTCAAAAACTGTGCTAAAATTCTCCGCTTATTTGCACCGATTGCTTTTTTCAGCCCAATCTCACCCGTTCTTTCTGTCACAGACACCAGCATAATATTCATAACGCCAATGCCTCCTACCAAAAGTGAAATGCTTGCAATCCAGATTAACTGTCGGTTTGTATTTTCGCTGATTTGCTGTAATCCTTTTGCCTTTTCCATAATATCTTCTGCTTTATAGGAAACCGAAGTTTCGGTATTTTGAATCTGCTCATTTAAGATCTGCTGAACAGCTTTTCCTGCCTGACTCATATCTTCCGGTGTTTTTGTCTGAATGACCGCCTGCTGAGGTTCATCGTATTGATATACCACTGGCCAGACACTGTCTGTAATCATTACAATTCCACTTTCATCATTGTAATAAGTATAATATTCTTCAATGCTGTTAATGACCGGCTCATATTCATCTGATTTCTTTACAACTCCGACAACAACAAATGGCTCACCTTTAATTTCAATCGTCTTCCCCAGTTCTTCCCCTTTTTCAAAAAAACTATTTGCTGCTGTTTCATCAAGCAGAGCTACTTTTTTGAAGTTCACATACTCTTTTTGATTAAAACCTCTGCCTCGAACTAACTGATACCCACAGGTATCCAGATAATCCGAATCAATTCCAAGCACTTTTCCGCCGTCCATGCTTTTATCTTGATAGTAAATGCCGTCCGCATAATCTCTCATTCTATAAAAGCTGGCACTAACTACTTCCGGAATTTCCAAAATTTCTTCTTTCTGGCTCTCATTTAGCACCGGCACACCTTGCGGAAGTCCTTCATACTCAATTTGATAATCACCTCCCCCTTCTTTTAACTTAATTTCAACTACATTGTCTCCCTCACCGATTAAATTCTTTTTAATCTGTTCATTCGTTCCTTTAATTGTGGAGACAATCGAAATAATTGAAGCAATTCCAATAATAATACCAAGCATGGTCAGAAAGGAACGCATCTTATGTGCCCAGATTCCCTGAAAAGCTAAACGTATATTTTCAATCATCCCAAACCTCCATACATGTTATATGCATCTTCTGCTGAAATTCCTTTTACAGATGCCCCCTCTTTTACTTTTTTGCCATAAGGAAAAGCGATAAAGTCTTCCTCTGTAATTCCTGATTTGATTTCTACCATTCCATAAAAGATTTTTCCGGTTTTTACCGGCTGTTTTACCAATCTTCCATTTTCTTCTTTGTAAACAAAATCTTCCCCGTCTTTTTCCCGCACATATTCTCTGTTCAAATAGATTCCCGATGCATCCATTTCTTCTGCCGGAAGTTCCATACTGACTGATTCCTGATTTTTCAACCCCTGGACATCCTGAATATAAGCAGTAAAAGAATAATACGAAAGAGCGCTGTTATTACTGTTGCTATACTTTGAGGAAACAGGATAAGTTGAAATCTCTTTTACTTCTGCTTCAAATGAAACACCGGACTCATAGGCAGTTCCGCTTATTTGACTGCCCACTTTTAATTTTTCTCTTTGATATTCATCCACCATTCCTTTTACATAAATACCCTGCGTGCTTTGGATTTCAAGAAATGCCTCTCCGTCTGTCTGCCCTTTGTCTTTGTCCCCAACTTTTTTCACCACACCATTAATGGTACTTTTTACCTCCTGATTTTCCAATTCCTTTTCAATCTGTGCAATTTTCAAATCACTGCTTTTAATATCTAATTTTACGGTGCGGATTTCTGCATTTGTCTCTGTAATTGCTTTTTCTTTTTCTTCTTTTGTATAGCCATCAATTATAGCTTCCTGCGGAACTGCCTCGGTAAATTCCATATCCTCTAAAAATTCATCCGATGGATTTTGTATTTCTTCATCCGGATTTTCATCCGGATTCCATTCATTGGATGGATCTTGTTCTTCGGAATTATCGGCTTTATTGTCGGCTTTGTTATTCTCCGGTTTATCTTCTCCCTGATTCTTGTTATCATCTAAAACCACATCATATTTTCCAAGACTTGTTTTATACCATTTTCCAGCTTCTAATGGCTCTTTGATTTTTTCTCCATTTAAGTAAATCGCTGCCAAAAGCACTCCATCTGGCTTATCTCCTGTTCTGACTTCCAAAATACAATGCTTCGCTGCTTTTTCTTCTGTCTCATCCTTTGTTGTAAAACCTGCCAATTGGTTCAAAAAAGCTCCCTGTACCAGAACTCCCTCTTTACAGAGATAACGATATGGTTCTTCTTTTGTCCCATCACCTTTATATGGTTTTGCATTTTCTGTTTTTCCATTCGGACGACTCTCTAACGTAATATCACCATAGAGCTTTTCGTAAACTTCTGCTTCTGTTTCCGATGGTTCTGGAGTGTCAGGTTTCTCTGGCGTTTCCGGTTTTTCTGGATTCTCCGGTTTGTCCGGATTTTCCGGTGTCTCTGGATTTTCTGGTTTGTCTGGGTTATCCGGATTCTCCGACTGATCTGGATTTTCTACTTCTCCCAAATTTCCTGACTGTTCCGGATTCTCCGGCTGATTTGATGGTTCTTCTGCCCACTCTGAATTATCTGAATGACTCAAAAAAGTCAGCTGATACTCTGTATTTAATGCCGTATTGGTCACTTTCTTTTTCTTGATTTTTGCCAGTGTATCTTCCAGCCCTTTTTTCTTAATCTGAAGCTGCTGGTTGTTTAGTTTTTCAGTCTCCAAGTTAATATGAACCAGTGTCATATCGTAAGAAAGAAGCGGTGTTCCCTCTTTCACTTCCTGTCCCTCCTGTACGAAAACCTCCTGTACAATCTGATTTTCTGAAAGCTGGACTTTCTGTGAGACATTTGAAGTAATAATTCCTTGTAAGGAACTGCTCTCTCCCCAAATCATCTGTTTGAGTTCTTCTACTCGATAAACCTCTACCTTTGTCCGGTTAAATTTTTGAATTCCAAACCAGATGCCCGTACCAATGATTGTAACAGATGCCACTATAACCAGCGCAAGTTTGATTTTTTTATGCATAAAGTCTCCCCTTTACTCCTCACTCTCTGTTTCTGAAATTTCTTCTGATTCTTCCATTTTCTCTGTATCATCTGTACTTTCTTCATCAGATATCGTCTCACTTTCCTCATGAGTTGCTTTCATACCCTCTTCTAAGAAATCCTGCGGAAATGCAATATAATCACTTTCTTCTAATCCGGACTGAATCTCATATTGATAGGTTTCTTCATTATATTCTCCCAGTGTTACATCTCGCTTTTCCAGTTTTCCCTTCTTATCTTCCGTCCAAACATAAGGTTTACTGTCTGCATTTACAATGTACCCCTCATCCAGCCAGATTCCACTTTGTTCTTCTCCAAGATCCTTTTCAATGTAAACATGCTGTCCTAACAGCAGTCCGTCTGAACTGTCCAGCATTACATAAAAAGAATACGAACTCGACGTAGTCTCTGTGGATGTTGCTCCATAGTACATATTATTGTTATTATTTTCTGCTTCATCTGTATTCACTGCCGTAAATGTTCCACTCCAGGTCTGGTTTTCATCCACTCTGGAACGAACAATTGCCTTTTCCCCCTCCTGAATCTCAGATAAATTCTGTTCATTTACCTTTCCTTTAATCCGGTAATCTCCAGTTGCCAGAATCGTTATAAACGCATTGGAATCTGAACTATACATATCTGTTTCACTTCCGTCATTAATGCTCTTTACAATTCCATCAATTTCACTTACCACTGTTGCATTTGCAATTTTATCCTGCTTTTGAGAAATTTCTACCTGTTTTGCTTTCTTTTCATACTCTGATTTTTTCAAATCTGTCTGTGCGGTCTGAATCTGCGTTGTATAAGAAAATTTTTCGTCCTCTGCCGCTTTTTTCTTTTCTTTTTCAAGCTGGGCAATCTGCGTTTTTAAATTTTCCATCTCTCCGTCAAGACGTTCTATTTCAAGCTGAGCTTCTTCAAGTTCTGTCTGCGTCTGTTCTGTATTATAAACAAACAATGCTGTTCCAACTTTTACTTCATCCCCGGCTTTTACCAGAATCTGTTCCACTTCTCTATCAGAACTCTTCTGTACTTCCCATGTTTCCTGCGGTTCTACCGTCCCTGCCATCCTTTGAACCTGAGAAGCCGGATTCATAAGGGAAACCCGATAGACATAAGCCAGCTCTGTATTGTTTGTTTCTGTCTTTCTTGTTCCAAAATACACACCTGTTCCAATTACTGCTATTAAAATCAGCCCACCTGCTATTGTCAGAATTTTCTTTTTTCTTGCCATAGAAGCCTCCTTTTTTCATTCATCCGGTATACCATGAGTATACCAGATTTTAAAACATCTGTCTTTTATTCCAAACAAGTTTAATCTTAAGATGCCTTAAGAGATTGAATTGTTTGACATTTTCGCAATTTCTGGTAAACTTAAAGCATATCGCAAACTTACTAAAGGAGACAATTTTATGATTCAATTCCAGAATAAGCGACTTTTTTTTGCAGCTTTTCTTCTTTTCTTTTCTGTTCTGCTTACCGGATGCGCCAGCAAAGAAGAAAAAGCCATCAGACAGACCATCAGCTCAGAACTTGACCATCTGGTATCACCAGATGCAACTCAGATAAATACTTATTTATCGTTCCAGCTTCTGTTTCCAGATGCACAGCAGGATGACTCGTCTGATTTAGACCCTTCTATCACAGAAATTTTTACAGAATTCTATAAAAACTTTTCTTACAAAATTTCGGAAGTTTCATACGACGACAAATCTGCCTCTGCAGATGTTATCATTCACAATTTGGATACGCATGCCCTTGCAAAAGACTACGCAATTGCTGCCTTAAAAAAGAGAATCGAGGGTGACGCAAATCCATCCCAGGTGGACTTTTCCTTAAGTGACTCTTATCTGCTGCTTGACAAGACGCTCAAAAATCATGATTATAAGCAGGTAGAATCTGATATTAAAGTCCAACTAAAAAAGAAAAACAATGTATGGGAAATTGTGGAAGATACCGACTTTGATAATGAGCTATCCGGAAATTTTCTTACTTATATGTCTGATTCCAACCTGCTCTCTCCAAAACAGGTTGTCAAAATTCACTTTGATACCATCAAGAAATTTGATGCAGAACAGCTCAACCGTTATCTCTCATTAGACAGTCTGCTTAATACAGACAATACTTATACCAGCTCCATCGCACACGCACTAGCTGAACAGATTCATAAATCTTTCGACTATAAGATTAAAAGTGACTCTGTAGAAAATAATTCTGCAAAAGTAGTGGTAAAAATTACCAGTACAGATTTTACAAGCATCCTTGAGACTTACCAGAAACAGATTTCTGAATGGGTACAGTCTTCCGATGCCCTTGAAGCCGGACTGCTTGGACGCCATGAAAAAGGCAGAGAGTTCTTGTTAAAAGCAATACAGGACAATACTGCAACTACAAGCGAAACGGTTGAAATTTCGCTTACAAACGACGGAACAAGCTGGAAGATGCAGATGGATCAGAATCTTGCACAGGCGATTTTAGGCGGGGTCAGCAGTACTCTTGCAGATGTACAAGAAGATGTAGAGTAAAAAAAATACCGAAGACTGTCTTTTACGACAATCTCCGGTATTTTTTTATGTTTTTATTTTTCTTCCGTTGTTTCTTCCGGTAAATCTACTTTGATACACAGTTCTTTCAACTGTTTTTCATCTACCACATTCGGAGCTTCTGACATCAGACAGGAAGCATCTTTTACTTTCGGGAAGGCAATAACCTCACGGATAGAATCTTCTTTTGCCATCAACATAACCATACGGTCTAACCCATAAGCCAGTCCTGCGTGCGGAGGCACCCCATATTTGAATGCATTTAACAGGAAGCCAAACTGATTGTATGCCTGTTCTCTGGTAAATCCAAGTACTTCAAACATTTTTTCCTGAATGTCATTCTGGTGGATTCTGACGCTTCCTCCACCGATTTCATTTCCGTTCAGGACAATATCGTAAGCCTTTGCACGAACTGCACCCGGATCACTGTCAATCAAATGTAAGTCTTCTTCCATCGGCATTGTAAATGGATGATGCATTGCTGTAAAGCGGTTTTCTTCTTCAGACCACTCTAATAATGGGAACTCTGTAATCCATACAAAACGGTATTCGTTCTTGTCAAGTAAATCCATCTGGCGTGCCATTTCAAGACGAAGTGCACCTAATATATCCCATACCAGTTTGGTTTTATCGGCTGCGAATAACAGTAAGTCTCCTGCTTCACCCTGCATCTTCTCAACAAGTGCTTTCATTTCTTCCTCTTTCATGAATTTACTGAAAGAAGATTTTAAAGTGCCGTCTTCATGAATTGCGATATAAGCAAGACCTTTTGCACCGTATCCTTTTGCAAATTCAACCAGTTTGTCAATTTTCTTACGAGGCATACTGCCCTGTCCTTTTGCGTTGATTCCACGGACACTTCCACCCATTTCCAGAGCGCTCTTAAATACAACAAACTCACAGTCTTTTACAACATCAGAGACATCTGTCAGTTCCATTCCAAAACGTAAATCCGGTTTATCCGAACCAAAACGGTTCATTGCTTCTTTCCAGGTCATTCTCTGAATTGGAAGCTGTACTTCTACTCCAAGTACTTCTTTAAACAGATGAGCCAGCATACGTTCATTTACATCGATAACATCATCTACATCCACGAAAGATAATTCCATATCAATCTGAGTAAATTCCGGCTGACGGTCTGCACGTAAGTCTTCATCACGGAAACATTTTGCAATCTGGAAATAACGGTCATAACCAGAGCACATTAAAAGCTGTTTAAAAATCTGAGGAGACTGCGGTAATGCATAGAAACTTCCCGGATGAATACGGCTCGGTACCAGATAATCTCTTGCACCTTCCGGTGTACTCTTATTTAAAATCGGAGTTTCAATCTCTAAAAATCCCTCATCCGCTAAGAACTGACGAACCAGTACTGCTACTTTAGAACGCAGTATCAGATTTTTTTGAAGGTCTGGTCTTCTTAAATCAAGATAACGGTATTTTAAACGTACTTCTTCTCTTGTCTTGCTGTTCTCTTCAATTGGGAACGGCGGTGTCTCGGATTCAGAAAGTACACGAAGAGAATTGGCACGGATTTCAATTTCTCCTGTTGCCAGATTTTCATTGACAGCACCGGAACGTGCTTCCACATGTCCGGTTACTGCAATGACAAATTCACTTCTTAATTTTCCGGCTTTTTCAAATCCTTCTGCATCAATATCTCCATTTTCAAAGATAATCTGCATAATACCGGAACGGTCACGAAGGTCTACAAAGACAATACCGCCTTTATTACGGCTCTTCTGCACCCAGCCCATAAGGGTTACCGTGCTTCCGATTTCTGCTTTTGTAACTTCCGCACATCTGTGGGTTCTCTTTAACCCTTTCATTGATTCTGCCATTGTAATTCTTCTCCCTTAAATTCACTTAGAGCTTTCGTACATCGTAAATGATGTATTAGTTGCCGAAATTAATCGTTATAAATTTCTTCGATGATTTCATAGCCTTCGGAAAGAAGCTGCTCTTTTTGGAATTTTTTATTTTTCTTCATATATACGATATTAATATTTTTACCTGCTTTTCTTTCTTCACCGGCTTTTTTAACAACCTCTACCAGTTTAGCAGATGAGAGTTTTTTGTCAAGCAGATATGCTTTTTTATCTGCGCTTCCCGGAACTTTAAATCCTTTTTCCATTAACAGCATAACGATTCTCTCAAATCCAATCGAAAATCCAGTTGCCGGTGTCGGTGTTCCTGTGAATTTTCCAATCATTTCATCATAGCGTCCGCCACCGCCTACACTTCCTGCAAATCCATCAATACTGATTTCAAAGATTGGTCCTGTATAGTAAGACATTCCACGAACCAGTGTCGGATCAAATTTAATTTCAAAGTTTGCTGTTTTTGCTTCTAATACACTTTCGATAATTGTTGTCATATTGTCTGCAATTTCCGGTGCAAGGAAGCCTTCCAATTTCTCTTTGCAGTAAAGTACTCCATCGATTCCATCACTGATTTTATCAAATAAATCAATGTATTTTTCAATGCTTTCTTTTGCAAATCCGGATTCTTCAAGTTCTGCTGCAACACCGTCTAAACCAATTTTATCCATTTTATCTAAGATAATAAATACCTGATCATAAGATTCTTCTGCAAATCCACTGTAAGCAGCCATTGCTTTTAAGAAACGTCTGTCATTGATACGGATAGTAAAGCTGTCGAAGTCCAGTTTTCCTACCAGAGTAGAAGTTGCAAGGATAACATCAATTTCAGCAAGATTGGTCGGCTCACCTAAAATGTCGATATCACACTGCATAAACTGACGGAAACGTCCTCTCTGCGGTCTGTCTGCACGGAATACATTTCCAATCTGAAGTGCTTTAAACGGAGATGGCAGCTCATTTGCATTATTTGAATAGAAACGGCAAAGCGGTACAGTCAGGTCATAACGAAGACCGCTGTCTACTAAATCATTTTCTTCTTTTGCTTCACTGATTTTTAATTTTTCTCCACGTTTTAAGATACGGAAAATCAGTTTTTCATTATCTCCACCCTGTTTGCTGGTTAAGTTTTCAATGTGTTCTACACAAGGAGTTTCCATAGAAGTAAAACCAAACTGTTTGTAAGTCTCTTTGATTAATCCGATTAAGTAATCACGGATTTCCATCTCTCTTGGTAAAATGTCTTTCATTCCTGTTACTGGTTTTTTCTTTAACTGCATATCACTTTCTCCTTTTCTTTCTCTTCCTCATGCATTGTTCTTTGAAATGCAAGAAATATTTTCATATCAAAATTTTTCACTTCATCAATGAGCATTTCCATTGCCACTTCCGGCGAAAATGCATCTCGATAGCTTCTTTTTGACGTCAATGCTGCATATACATCACAAATTCTTAAAATTCTTGCGCCAAGCGGAATTTCTTCTCCTGATAAATTTTTCGGATATCCACTGCCGTCATAGTTTTCATGATGATAATAAATACTTTCGAGTATAAAATCAGAATATCCTCTTTCTTTTAAACTCTCATACCCTAACTTGGGATGCTTTCTGACATACTTGATTTCCTCTACAATAAGAGGTTTTTCTTCAGCCGTAATATAATTTCTAAGCTTTAATTTTCCAATATCATGCAGAATCCCTGCAACCGCAAGCTCATGACACATTGTCTCTTCCAGACCAAGCATTTTTCCGGTTCGATATGCCAGATTACTTACCTGTATTCCATGTTTGATTTCTTTTTCCAGATCAAACGTAATCAAATGCATCAATGGTTCAGATGAAGCCTCTTGTATTGCTTCACTCATCCTGTGCACTTCCTATCTCCAGATATTTCTTTAATCCACTTCTTTTACGCTCAATCATTTCGTCAATTCTGAAAATATAATTCGTTACATCTTTTACATTTTCTGCACGCTCAATCCGCGCTCCGTCTTCAAAAACAAATTTTGTCGATGCACCTGCACCTGCCGCAATAATCGACTGTTTTTCCTCCATAATCAGAATATTATAAATTCCTGCCTTATCCTCTTTGGCATACCCGACATTTTCAAGATTACCGGACATATTTTTCTGGCGGTATAAATAATATGGACCCATGCCACACTCTCTGGCACAATTCATTGCCATATCCATAATCTCCTGATTATTTTCAAAGGACATCTCCTGATATCGGTCTTGAAACAGATGGAGTCTGGTTGCACGCTTGATTGCCAGTGAATGAACGGTAAGACTGTCCGGCTCCATCTTCTTTACTTCTTCTAATGTTTTTTGTACATCTTTGGCGCACTCACCCGGCAGACCTACAATTAAATCCATGTTTATATTATCAAATCCACATTCCCTCGCTAGCGCGAAGGCGTGTCGTGTATCCTCCACCGTATGTCTGCGTCCGATTAAATCCAGCGTTGCCTGATTCATCGTCTGAGGATTCACAGAAATTCTTGTAACCGGATATTTTCGAATCACTTCGAGTTTTTCTCTGGTAATACTATCCGGACGTCCTGCCTCTATGGTGTATTCTTTCACTTCACGGGTCGGGAAACAACATTCAATATGAGAAAGCAACCTCTCTAACTGTTCCGGCTCTAAAGTCGTAGGTGTTCCACCTCCGATATAAATTGTATCAAGTGTCCGCACTTTCATGGTCTCTCCAATGTAAGTCAGCTCCTTACAAAGTGCATCCAGATAGGCGTCCACTTTATTTCTCCACTTCGCTAAAGGATAAGAGCTAAACGAACAATAGAGGCAAATACTTGGGCAAAACGGAATTCCCACATAAAGACTATAGCCATTTTTATAATCAATATCTGCTAAGAGTGCTCGTTCCCGATTTGCAATTGTAATCGCCAGTGCTGTCTTTTCATTACTCGTATAATAAGTATTTCTCATAAACTCAGCGGTTTCCACATTGCTCATTCCACTTTCAATCAGTCCCATTGCAATCTTTGTCGGACGGATTCCGGTTAAATCTCCCCATGGAAGCACTTTTTTTGTTTCTTTTGAAAGTCCACGATACAATGCCTGCTTTAACTTATTTTTTCTCTCTTTTCGCTCATCATCCGAAGCCAAAAAAATCGTTTCCTCAAACACCGTTTCTTTATTTTTCAAAACTTCCAGTCTGGTATCTTCCTTGTTATAGGTGATTTTCACCACAAGAAAAGCTTCTTCTTTTTCTTGAAAAGCTTCTGTTTTTTCCTCTCCCTCATAAAGAATTGAAACCTCTTCCTGAGGATAAAACGCTTTAATCAGAGTATACGCATCATACTCAAATTCTTTTTTATTAAATACTATGTCTATCATATAGATTCCTCTTTTGGTACTTTTTATAGATAAGGATTATATGATTTTTCATGACGAATACTGGTTTCATTTCCATGTCCCGGATAAATTTGTACTTCCTGCGGAAGATGATCAATGATTTTATGAAGACTAATCTGCATCTGCGCAAAACTTCCTCCTGGCAAATCGCATCTTCCACAGTTTCCTTCAAAAATAGTATCCCCGCTCATGAGAAGTTCTTCCTCTTCAAAGTAATAACAACAAGAACCTTCTGTGTGTCCAGGAGTCAGATACATGCGAATTTTAGATCCTGCAAGTTCTATCTCCTGTCCATCTTCCAAATATTCATCTGCTTCTACCGTATATCCTCTTCCTTCCCATTCAAGAGAAAGATTAATTTCAGGATTGGAAAGTGTCTCTTTTTCTGCTTTTGATGCAAAAATTGGAATTTTCCATTCCTGTCTTAATTCATTTACTGCCATCATATGGTCATAATGTCCATGAGTCAGTAAAATTGCAACTGGTTTTTTCCCCAGTTTCTCAATCATTTTGCTAATGCGTTCTGCTTCTGCACCCGGGTCTACTAAAATCAACTCTGTCGTCTCTTTGTTTTGCAGAAAATAGCAGTTCGTCATAACCGGTCCTACCACAAGTGACCTGAGATTTAAGTTCTTCATCGCTTTGCTCCTTCTCTATCTAACGTACTCTTAGAATCTTTCTATGTTAATTTCGCAAAAAAACATGAAAAATTCCGAGAGTACATCCTATCAACCGGTTGTTCGTTCAATATCTTTTACGCTCTCTATCTGTCTGATTTTTGTAATCAGACTCTGGAGTTCTTCCTTACTCTTTACATCAAATGCCAGACTGATGGTTGCAATTCCCTGTTTGCTTGTTCTGGTATTAATCGATGAAATATCAATTTTTCGTTCTGTAAAAATTTTTGAAACATCTACAATCAAGCCGGTACGGTTATACGCATAAATCGTAATCTCTGCCGTATACTGTTCATTTTCTCCACCGCCTGTTGTACTCTCCCATTCTGCTTCCATCAGACGCTGGCGTTCTTCTGCTGACATATTTAAGACATTGACACAATCCGTACGATGAATCGTAACACCGCGTCCACGTGTAACATAAGCTACAATTTCATCTCCCGGAAGCGGATTGCAGCATTTTGGATAACGGGCATTTAAATCATTCATTCCTTTTATAATAATCCCGCTTTTTCCTTTATGTGGACGAATCTTTTCTTTATTGTTCTCCGATGCTGCCTCTAATACTTTCTCATCAGTCAGTTCTGCCTTATGGTCTTTATTATACAGCTCTAACAGCTTATTTAAAACCTGACCTTCTTTTAAACCGCCATGTCCAACGGCAGCAAGTACGGAGTCCCAGTCACGGAAACCATATTTTTTCATAACGGCTTCCAGATATTTCTGCTTTGTCAGATTTCCAAGAGAAAAACCTTTTACTTTTGCATACTGGTTCAACATCTCTTTTCCTTTTAAGATATTGTCCTCTTTTCTCTCCTGTTTAAACCACTGATTAATCTTATTTTTAGCCTGTGTACTTTTTACTACTTTTAACCAGTCACGACTTGGACCTTTTGAGTTCTGTGAAGTGATAATCTCAATTCTGTCTCCATTTTTAATCACATACTCAATCGGAACCAATTTTCCATTGACACGCGCTCCAACCATTTTATTTCCAACTGCACTATGTACATTGTACGCAAAATCAATCGGAGTTGAGCCATTTGGAAGAGTCTTAACATCTCCTGCCGGTGTAAAGCAGTATACACTTTCTGAAAATAAATCGAGGTCATTTTTTAACAGACTCAAAAATTCTTTATTGTCAGACATATCTCTCTGCCATTCCAGAATCTGACGCAGCCAACTCATCTTTTCTTCTTCCTGACGAGTTGTATTTTCCTTTCCGCCATTATTGGAAACCTCTTTATATTTCCAGTGGGCAGCAATACCATATTCTGCTGTTCTGTGCATTTCAAACGTACGAATCTGGATTTCAAACGGCTGTCCTTTCGGTCCAATCAAGGTTGTATGAAGCGACTGATACATATTTGGTTTTGGCATTGCAATATAGTCTTTAAAACGCCCCGGAACCGGTTTATACATTTCATGAATAATTCCAAGACAGGCATAACAGTCTCTCACGGTATCTACGATAATACGCACTGCAAATAAATCATAAATCTGATCGAGTGTTTTATCCTGATTGACCATCTTTTTATAGATGCTGAAAAAATGTTTGACACGTCCATCAATCTGTGCATGAATTCCAGCATTCTCAATATGCTGTCTTACCTCTTTTACAATCTCTCCCACAAAAAGTTCTCTTTCACTTTTTCTGAGATTGATTTTTTCTACCAAATCATAATACACATCTGGTTTCAGATATTTTAATGACAGGTCATCTAATTCTATTTTTACTTTTGAAATACCAAGACGCTGTGCAATCGGTGCATAGATATCCATGGTTTCTCTGGCTTTTTCTTTCTGCTTATGAGGCGGCATATATTTCAATGTTCTCATATTATGCAGACGGTCCGCCAATTTAATCAAAATAACACGAATATCTTTTGCCATGGCAAGAAACATTTTTCTTAAATTTTCCGCCTGCACTTCTATCTTGTCCGCCGAGTAACTCAACTGTCCCAGTTTGGTTACTCCGTCTACCAAAAGAGAAACCTCTGCGCTGAACTCTTCGGTAATTTCTTCGGTTGTCATAACCGTATCTTCGACAACGTCATGCAAAAGCCCTGCAACAATCGTCTCTTTATCCAGCTCTAAATCTGCCAGAATAATCGCAACGCAAAGCGGATGAATAATATAGGGTTCTCCTGATTTTCTCAGCTGCCCCTTATGCGCATTATTTGCAATCTGGTACGCCTTTTCTATCATGGAAATATCAGTAGACGGATGGTACTTCTTTACACTTGAAATCAGTTCCTTATATAAAACCTCCGGACTGGTAAAATCTTCCATGGTTTTGACGCTTGCATCTGCTTTTTTAATTTTAGCAATTTCGTCGTCCTGAAGCGATGATGTATGATTTTTTTCCATATCTTCGTTCACCTGATTTCTATTTTCCCTGATATTTGATAACAGATTCCACGTCATATCCTTTCAGACGTTCTCTTCCTTTTAATCCTTCCAGTTCCATTAAAAAGATAACTTTTACAACTGTTCCACCTAATTCTTCTACCAATTTGGCAGCTGCTTCAATGGTTCCCCCTGTTGCAATCAAATCATCTACAATTACTACTTTCTGACCTGGCTTAATAGAATCTTTATGCATTTCAATGGTTGCACTTCCATATTCCAGATCATAACTTTTTTCTACTGTCTCGCAAGGAAGCTTTCCTTTTTTTCTTACCAGAACCAACGGTTTATGTAAGTTATACGCGATTGGAGCTCCAAAAATAAATCCTCTTGATTCTGTTCCTACAATAACATCTGCATCCGTATCTTCCAAAAGTGCCTGCATGGAATCTACTGCTAACTTTAATCCATCCGCATCCTGCAAAATGCTTGTTACATCTCTGAAAATAATTCCAGGCTCCGGAAAATCCGGAATACTTCTTACATATTCTTCCAGCTTTTTCATAATTCGTTCTTCCCCGCTTCCTCTCTTATATTTTCGAATTTGTCAATTTAAATCGAATTTTTAAATGTGATATTTAGTATAACATCTTTTTATTTCGGGATCAAATATAATTTTGCACGATAATTTCGATAGATTCCCGTCCATTGTATGTATTAATAGACGGATAGTAGGCAATTGACCAACGTTCTTTCTCCTGAATTTCATTTACAAACGCTTCTCCATCTCCAAACCAGACTCCATCCATGCAGATTCCGTTTTTATCGTAAAGCTTCATTTTTACTACGTTCTTATTTTTTCCAAAAATTCTGCACTGTGTAATTTTTATATTTTTCTCTGCAAAAACCGGCTTATTGTTTCCCTTTCCAAATGGCTCTAACAAAGAAAGCTGACGGATGAGTGGAAGTGTCACATAAGAAATCGGCATCGGTACATCAATTAAAACTTTTTCCATCATATCTTCCTGTGTTAATGTGCATTTTTTATTTAATGCCCTACGAAATGCCTCAATATTTTCTTCCGGCAGGGAAAGTCCTGCTGCCATCGGATGACCTCCAAACTTAGAAAGCAAATCCTTACATTTTACCAGTTCTTTAAACATATGATAAGTTTCAATCGAGCGTCCAGAACCTTTTACTCCGTCTTTTCCTTTTGTCAATACAATGACCGGTTTGTTATATGTTTCTCGAATCCGTCCGGCAATAATTCCGGCCAGACTTTCATGGCAGTCCGGCAGATAGATTACCAGCACCCTGTCCTCTTTTAACTCTGTTGTCTCTACCAGCTTTTCGGCCTGTTCCACACCTTTTTGCGTCATTTCTTTTCTGCTGTCATTTAGCGCTTTTAATTCTTCTGCCAGTTCCTGCGCTTTTTTTTCATCCTTACAAAGTAAGAGATTCAACGCTTTTTTTGCTGTACTTAACCGTCCGCTTGCATTAATACAAGGACCTAAGACAAACCCGATATGATAACCGGTCAGTTCTGCCTCTTCTAAATGATTGACACGAATTAAGGCTCTTAAACCATAATTTTTTGTATTTTTCATTCTTCTAAGTCCTTCTTTTACAACAATGCGGTTTTCATCCTGCAAATCCATCACGTCACCAACCGTTGCAATCGCTGCAAATTCAATAAACTCTTCCTGCGCTTCTTTTGGAAATCCTTTTTTCTCATACAAACCACAAATCAGCTTGTATGCCACCATTGCCCCGCAAATTCCCTTAAACGGATACCGGCACCCTTCCTGCTTTGGATTTATAATCGCATCCGCAGGTGGAAGAATTGTTTTGATACTGCCATCTTCCTGTTCCTCATACGGAATCTCGTGATGGTCGGTCACAATCACTGTCATTCCAAGACTTTTTGCATAGGCAACCTGTTCAATGGCACTAATCCCATTATCACAGGTAATAATCGTATCCGTTCCAGCCTGATAGGCAAGGTCAATCAATTCTTTGCTGATTCCATACCCGTCCTTAATTCGATCCGGAATATCAATATCTACGATTGCTCCTGCTTTTTTTAAGCCAATTAATAGAATATAAGTCGAGCATACGCCGTCAATATCATAATCTCCAATGATTCGTATTTTTTTCTTTTCCCCGATTTTTTCCAGTAAAAACTCCAGTGCCTCCTCCATTCCTTTCATCAACTGAAACGAATAAATCTGATTCATCCCTCCATGCAGATACTGTTCAATTTCTTCTTCACTTATCCGTTCCCTGTTTCTAATCACCCTTGCAATCACTGGGTCGACTCCAAATTTCCTGCCGATTCCATAAAAATCTGCCTTTTTTGCCAAAACCATCCATTTTTGCATGTCATTTCTGTCCTTATCTTCCTGTTTTTTCTTCTATTATATATACTATACCACACTTATACAATGATACAAATAAAAAAGAGACTGCTTTTACACAGTCTC
>UMID01031519.1_pt1 | contig 24847 bp, 24 predicted proteins | sample 1965691 | NCBI WGS metagenome assembly UMID01 (sample SAMEA4836115, study PRJEB28245) | human gut metagenome | biome: gut microbiome; material: fecal sample | place: Denmark | collected 2008 | reverse complement strand
TTGGAAGAAAACGCCGCATGACACAGTTTATTTTACGTCTCCCTTTAGCTTTTAATATAATGAAGATAGATAAACGGCTACCGTCCGAATGGATTGGGTAGCCGTTTTCATCTTTAGGTGGTTTTAGGAGAGAAATTTTCTCGTACATTCTGCATATCTCGGAGAATACTCTGATCTAATACTTTTGCGTACCGTTGTGTCATTTTCGTATTGGTATGACCGAGCATCTTAGATACATTTTCCAATGAAACATTGTTAGCTAGCGTAACGACAGTCGAAAAAGTATGACGCCCTGTATGAGTGGTCAGGTTCTTCTTAATTCCGCAGAAATCAGCTATTTCCTTTAAATAACTGTTTGCCTTTTGGTTGCATGGAACGGGTAATAATGTACCTTTCTTTTCGCAAAGCGGATAGCCCTTGTATTTATCCAATATAGCTAACGGAATATCCAAGAGTGGAATGTTACACATGATTTTTGTCTTTTGGCGAGCCTTTCTTATCCAGATGTTACCTTCATTATCTGTTACCAAATGTTCAGGCTTCAATTCGGATACATCTATGAACGCTAATCCAGTCCAACACTGAAATAAGAAAATATCACGTACCAACTCCAAACGTGGCACATTGAAAACTTTAGTCCGTAAAATTTCTAATTCTTCTTTGGTTAGAAACTCCTTATGTACTTCCTGCTCATGAAAATGGATATTCATAAACGGATTTTTATCTATCCAGTCATTTGCAAGAGCCCTATTAGTAATCTTCTTGACTACTTTCATGTAACGGATAACTGTATTTTCTTGCAGATTCTTTTTTGATTTCAAGAAATGAATATAATCCTGAATGATGGCATTATTTATTTCTTTCATCGGAATATCCTTTAGATGATACTGTTTTAGAAGCATTTCTTTAAAATACTTCAAGCATGTATCAAAACGGGAGATAGTGACCTTTGCATAATCCTTGCCTATCAGTTCCCTGCATTTGTCGTTATGTTCTTGAAATACTTCAAAGAACATCTTATGCTTTTCATCCAGTCCGAGAAAACGTCTCTTAATCTCCATTGGGTTAATAAGTTTGTTTTCATCTTCTAAAGTCCGATGAATCTCATACAAGCGTAATTTTATCGATTCCAAATAACGGTTTACTTCTACTGATTTAGAATCTTTGCCTGTACACCGTTCTTTGGCTTGCGACCAAAGTTCAGGCTTAACGGTTCGTTTTAGCTGCATTTCAGCTAATTGACCTTGAATAGTTATCCGCAACATGATAGGTGTTTCTCCTGATTTTACTGTTCTTGTTTTGCGGATGAAGAACAGTACGTTGAAAGTCTGTCGTTTCATACTCTAAAAATTAATGTTTAAAGTTACTGAATCGTGCAGAATAGCTAGAATCAAACGATAAGACAATCAACGACTTATAATGCAATTCGTGGACATTTTTTTCGAGACTAAAATTGTCCACGATTTAGCACTACGGAAGTGCGTAATTCTGCCAAAAATATGCGGATTAGGAGAAAAATAAAATCCCTGAAATGTTTAATTTTCAGGGATTTACCAAAATTGAAGTCTTTTAAAAGTGGTGCCACCAGGAATCGAACCGGGGACACAAGGATTTTCAGTCCTTTGCTCTACCAACTGAGCTATGGCACCATTTCTATCTCTTTTGCGGTTGCAAAGGTAGTGAAAGTTTTGGACTATGCAAGAGGTTAGGAAATAAAAAACACTGATAATTGGCTATGTGGCTAATTATCAGTGTCTATATTTTTATAGAAAATACAAAAAAGTTGATAAGCATCCGGCTTTTCAGCTTTTTCCTTTCTGCTTTCGTCCGGGATTTTCGGCCTATTCCGTTTCTTCGGGAGTGGAAGAGTCCTCTTTCAGTGGGTTCCAGCCTTGTGCTTTCAGTTCAAATTCCTGACCGTCGCGGGTGATTAGGGCACAGCCCAACTCCGGTTTCGTGATATGGCCTATCAGCTTGATGCCTTCCATTTCGGACACTTTCTCGTGGTCGGCAATGGGGACGGTGAACAAAAGCTCATAATCCTCGCCGCCGTTGAGGGCGCAGGTCGTTAGGTTCATATTGAACTCCTCTGCCATAACGGCTGTCTGGTAGTCGATGGGGATATGCTCCTCGTAGATGCGGCAGCCTGCTTTGCTTTGCGTGCAGATATGCAGCAATTCGGAAGACAGGCCGTCGGAGATGTCCATCATGGCGGTGGGCTGCACACCTTCTTTTGCCAATTTCCGGATGATGTCACGACGGGCTTCCGGTTTCAGTTGCCGTTCCAACAGATACTCTTTGCCAGCAAAATCGGGTTGCAGATCTTTGTCGCCGCCTTTGAGCACGCTCTTTTCACGTTCCAGCAATTGCAGTCCCATGTAGGCGGCGCCCAGATCGCCGGAGACGCAGATAAGGTCGGTGTCTTTGGCGCCGTTGCGATAAACCACTTTGCCCTTTTCGCCTTCACCGATGCAGGTGATGCTGATGGTGAGTCCCGTATAGGAGGAAGATGTATCGCCGCCTACAATATCCACCCCATATTCCTCACAGGCAAGGCGTATGCCGGCATACAATTCTTCCATTTCCTCTACGCTGAAGCGCTTGGATAAGCCCAGGGAAACGGTGATTTGACGGGGAGTTCCGTTCATGGCGTAGATGTCGGAGAAGTTGACTACGGCCGATTTGTATCCCAAGTGTTTGAGGGGTACGTATGTCAGGTCGAAGTGTATGCCTTCCAACAGTAGGTCAGTGGTGACCAGCACCTCTTTGTCCGCAGGGTAGGAGAGGACGGCGGCGTCATCGCCTACGCCGTATTGACTGGATTTATTCTTTAGTTCGATACCTTCGGTGAGGTGGCGGATAAGGCCGAACTCACCGAGGGTTGCTATTTCTGTTCTCATTCAGATATCTTGTTTTAACCCCTTTAGGGGAGCCGGGGGCGTTTACGCTCTGTTAATCAACTCTCTCATGATTTCTGTCATCTTCGGCTGTGCGGCATCTGCGGCTTTCTGCACTTCTTCGTGGGATACTTCTACGATTTTGCCTTCCACGCCGAGGTCGGTGATGACTGATACTCCAAACACTTTGATGCCGCAATGATTGGCAACGATAACTTCGGGGACGGTGGACATACCTACCGCATCTGCTCCCAGAATACGGAACAGCTTGTATTCCGCCGGAGTTTCAAACGTGGGGCCTTGCGTGCCGATGTACACTCCATGCTGAACTTTGATCCCTTTTTCGGCTGCAATCGCATCTGCTTTGCGAATCAGTTCTTTGTTGTATGCTTCACTCATGTCCGGAAAGCGCGGGCCGTATGGGATATTCTTGCCCCGCAGCGGATGTTCGGGGAAGTAGTTGATGTGGTCGGTGATGATCATCAGGTCGCCAATTTCGAAGTCCGAATTTGTACCGCCGCTGGCGTTGGACACGAACAAGGTTTTAATGCCCAGTTCGCGCATCACACGTACCGGGAACGTAACTTCTTTCATGGAATAGCCTTCGTAGAAGTGGAAGCGGCCCTGCATCGCCAGAATATCCTTGTTGCCCAGCTTGCCGAAAATCAGTTTGCCGCTGTGCCCCTCTACCGTAGATACGGGGAAGTTGGGGATATCCTCATATTTTATTTCGTACTTCTCGGTGATCTCGCCTGCCAGGCTGCCAAGTCCGGTTCCGAGGATAATTGCCGTCTCAGGATGTGTGTGCATCTTACCTTTCAGATAAGCTGCGGTTTCTTGAATACGTTCTAACATAGCCAATAATGTTTTGGTTAAATATATATTGTTGATTTTGCAAAAGCTCTATCTTGATAGGAAGCACGTATATATACGGTTTCAGTGTTTCGCTCAGGGCCGGGTGATTTTTCAGCCGGGTGGCATCCTTTTCCGTTGTGATAATCATCCTTTTGTCTTTTTCCAGCTGCAAGAACCGTTCTTCGATGAGTTGCAGGTCTTTCGTGCTGAAGTCGTGGTGGTCGCCGAAAGCCAGCAGGCTGACGTTTGGAGTATGCGATTTCACTTCTTCCACCAATGGGGCGGGAGAGGCGATGCCCGTAACGAGAAGCACTTGTTCGTTGCCGGTACAAACAGTCCCTTTCCCTATCTCCGGGAATAGCGGTATCAACGATCCGTAGCGGAATTTGGAGAAATACAGTTGCTGGTACGGATATAGATGCAGCCGTTTGGTGATGATATTGAAATCTATCGGCTTGATATTGTCCGGACACTTCGTGACGATGACTATTTGTGCGCGGTTCTTTCCTCCGGCGGGTTCGCGAAGTCTTCCTGCCGGGAGCAGGACATCATCGCATAACAGTCGGTGGAAGTCTGTCAGCAGAATGTTCAGACCCGCTTTCACACGACGGTGTTGGAAGGCATCATCCAGTAGCACAGCATCCACAGCGGGGTTCTTCAGTTTCAGCAATTGTTCGATGCCATGACAGCGGTCTTCATCCACTGCTACCCGTATGTCCGGGAATTTGCTTTTTATCTGATACGGTTCGTCACCGATCTTCCCTGCGCTGCTTTCGGCGGTTGCCAGTATGTAGCCCTTGCTTTTCCGTTTGTAGCCGCGGCTCAATGCAGCCACGTTTATGCCTTCGTTCTGCAATAATCTTATCAGATACTCCGTATGCGGTGTCTTTCCTGTTCCGCCTACGGCAAGGTTGCCCACACATATCACAGGAATGTCAAAACTCTTCGACCGGAGCCAGCCCCAGTCAAAGAGTTTGTTTCGCAAGCACACCCCTATTCCGTAGAGCCAGGAGAGGGGATATAGCCAATGATGTATTTTTACGGATGCATCTCTCATTTAGAATTATTGTATGTTCAGTTCAAACGGCACACGTGCCTGTATACGGTCTATCTTGTCGAAGTTTTCGATGATGCCGAACTGACGATATACATCGCTCATTTTTCCGTTCAGCATGCGAGCCTTGATGTAATTTCCGGGATTCGTATTCATCAGGCTCTCCAAGAAGCCCTCTTTTTTGGGATAGTTCATTACGGTATAGGCATCCACGCCAGCTTTGGCAACGGCGATTTCCAGAGCCTTGTCCAGACCGCCCAGTTCGTCCACCAAGCCCAGTTCTTTGGCGGTACTCCCTGTCCATACCCGGCCTTGTGCAATTTTGTCAAGCTCTTCCATGCTGATGCCGCGTCCGTCGGAGCAGCGGGTCAGGAAGAGTTTGTAGCCGTTGTTGACGTACATTTGCATCAGTCCTTTTTCACCGTCATTCATCGGTCGGGTGAGGTTGCCGAAGTCGGCATAAGGGTTGGTTTTTACGACGTCGAAGTTCAGGCCGAGTTTCTCTGTCAGTCCTTTGGCGTTGGGCATCATGCCAAAGATGCCGATAGAGCCGGTCAGAGTGGTGGGTTCGGCAACGATGGTGTCGGCATTGCAGGCAATGTAGTAGCCGCCGGATGCTGCATAGTCGCCCATGGACACGATTACCGGTTTCTCTTTCTTCAGTTGTTCTACGGCATACCATATCTGTTCGGAACCGTAGGCGCTTCCACCCGGGGAGTTGACGCGCAGCACTACGGCTTTCACATTTTCATCATCTTTCAACTTGCGCAGGTCTCTGATAACCTTTTCGGAGTTGATGCCCTCTTCGGTAGAAGCCGACGAACCGCCGTCAATTTCACCGTATGCATAATATACGGCAATCACGTTTCCGCTCTTGTCTTTGGGTACGTTCTTTTTCACGTTTACCATGTCCTGAATGCCCAGCACCGGCATGTCGTCGTCCTTGTCGATGCCTACAAGGGTTTTCAGGTAGTCGCGTACATCGTTTTTATAGATCAGGGTGTCTACCAATCCGTTTTTCACGCTCTCCTCTGCGGGATAGAACATCAGCATGCGGTCGGCCTCTTTGTTCAGGGCTTCTACGGAGAGGTTGCGCGATTCGGCAATGTCGCCCGTAATCTGTCCCCAAACGGACGACAGGTAGACGTTCACCTGCTCGCGGTTGGCAGGGCTCATTTCGGTAGCGATGAATGGTTCAACTGCCGATTTGTATGTACCCACTTTGAACACTTGCATTTCCACGCCGATCTTTTCCAGCAGGTCTTTGAAGAACATCGGGGTGGCTGCCAATCCCCGCCATTCGAGCATACCTTGCGGGTTCAGCATCACTTTGTCCGCTATGCTGGACAGGTAGTAGAGGCTTTGTGTGTAGGAGTCGCCGTAGGCTACGATGAATTTGCCCGATTCCTTGAAGTCTTTCAGTGCGTGGCGAATTTCTTCAAGGGAGGCGTAGCCTGCGCTCAGAGAATTGGCCTGAATATAAATGCCTTTGATGTTTTCGTTTTCTTTGGCTTTCCTGATAGAAGAGAGAACATCATCCAGACCATAAGTCTTATAATCGTCTTTCATGAGGATGTCCAACGGGTTTTCCTGACTGCGTTCGGCCAGTGTACCGTTCAGGTCCAGCATCATAACGGAGTTCTTGCGCACTTGCGTTTCCGACTCCGAGGAGGATACCATACTGAAAACTACGAGAATACTGATGAAAAACAGAACGACGCTCGATACGATAATTCCCGTTACGGTGGCGAGCGTAAATTTCAAGAAATCTTTCATTGTCTTATTGTTTTTGGTATGCTAACTTTTTTAAGCTAACAAAGATAAATAATTAGGTTGATATTTTCCCTATCTGTCGCAAGGTTTTTCGTTTTTGTCACATGATATGCCCTAAATATTTGCTGCATTGTTAATTCCTGTTCTGCGGCATAATTTCAATAAATCGGATAAGAGAGTGGAAAAAATGATTATCTTTGCATTAATTTAATGGCGATTAATTTAACCGCCATTAAATTAACCGCTGTTTAATTAATGATAAAACAAAGGTAATTATGTGGGATCGGTATTCACCTTTGGCGAAAATCAACTTCATTGTTTGCGGTTCTATCTATTCTTTGATGAAGCACATTTTTGAGGACCACAAAGAACCTTTGTTCGGACGGTTGACGTCTAAATTTGTGTTGAAACCGTTTAAGACGTCTGTGCTCATAGAGATTTTACGTGATTATAATCCTGCCTACACTCCGGATGATTTGCTGTGCCTGTACACGCTGACAGGCGGAGTGACTTAATATGTCACTTATTGCAGACAATTAGCATCCGTCTTTTCGGAGCTTGATTTATGATGTTATATATTTGCCGGATAAAGATTTGGTATTTAAACAAATATGATTTGCGGTTTGTTGATAAGTCGATTTTTCATCTATTATTTTTATAACAAATTCTATGTTTAAGTTCAAAATGTGTACTTTTACGGAGAAGTAGAATGTGTAATCGGTAAATGGACCTGCGAAACAAAAAGAAGAAATTGAGTATTCATGTTATATTAAATCCTTGTAAGGCAAGTGGTGATGAAATTTACTCTCTTGCGATTCGTGTGCTGTATTGTCGCAAGAAGAAGGAATATTCGTTGGGCAGGCAGGTTCATCGGTCCAACTATCGGGTGGATGGGGAACGGGTGGTGTATTCTCCGGAGGGGATTTTGAAGCGTAGAGATCCCGGCAGCATCAATCGTCTTATTATGGAGGAGAAGGAGGGGATTGTGAAGTCTTTTCTTTTTTTGGAGAGGACGGAGCCGGGGTTTGGTTTGGAGCGTTTGATGCAGAGACATCACAAGGAACGGCACGACCAGTATGTGGAAAAGTTCATTTTGCAATATATAGACTCTTTGAGAGAGGAAGGGAAGCAGGGAACAGCAGATGCTTATATGAGCGGGTTGCGTTCTCTGTTGCGTTTTTGCAGTCCGCGGAAGATAAAGTTCAAGGATGTGGACTATGTTTTCATTACGGACTACATGCACTATTTGCGTGCGCGAGGGGTTGCGGAGAATACTGTCCACATGTACCTCAGCAATTTCAGGGCGATTTGCAACAAGGCACGCAAGCAGGGGGTGAAGGTTGGCAAGGACAATCCGTTTGCCGATTTGGACATTCGCAGGCGGGAGACGGTGAAACGGGCTTTGAGCAAGGAGGAAATAGCACTTATCGCTTCGGTCAATCTCAGGCGGCATCCCCGGTTGGAGCAGGCGCGGGATTTGTTCATGTTCAGTTTCTATTGCCGCGGCATGTCGTTTGTGGATGTCATTCATCTTAGGAATGATTGGGTGGTAAAGGATACGATCTTTTATGCACGCAGCAAAACCGGGCAACGGTTGCAGGTGGGGCTGTTGCCTGATTTGCAAAAGATTATCGAAAAATACCGGACGGACAGCCCGTATATTTTTCCTTATATCGACTCCGGTTCTTCAAGATCCGTTTATACGCAGTATCGCTATGCTTTGGGGATGATAAACCGTTACCTCAAGCAGCTTGGGAGACTGTTGCACATAGACCTTCCGCTCACCACCTATGTGGCACGCCATTCTTGGGCCACCATAGCAAAGAATGAGGGAATACCGATTTCCCTCATCAGCGAAGGGCTGGGGCATACGTCCGAGAAAACGACACAGATCTATTTGGCGTCGTTTCCCGTTGATGCTGTGAACAGGGTTAATGAAAGCGTTGCCGCGGCAGTAGGCAATTGCATAAAAAAAGGAGGTGGAATTTCATCTGTCTGAGCAACACAGATGAAAGCATAATCCGTTTTATTTGATTTGCTCCACAGATTGCACTATAAAAGTGCAGAATTTTGCAGTTTTCTGCACTTTTGTTGTGCAATTAATGTATATTTGCATATAAATATATGCTAATCATGGATAGACTATACGAGAATTTCAATAAGCTCCTTAAAGCGACAAGTACCGATTTCATCCGGTATAAGTATGCTGAAATAAACTGGGATAGCCATATGCTCGGACTTGTAGGGCCACGCGGAGTAGGCAAAACCACCATGTTCCTGCAACATATCAAGCAGAGCTTGAATCCGAAAGAGACATTGTATGTTTCAGCAGATAATATGTATTTTGCCGATAATTCCCTGATTGACTTAGCAGACAAGTTCAATAAACAGGGTGGCAGACATTTATTCATTGACGAAATACACAAATACCCTAATTGGTCTCGTGAATTGAAGCAGATATTCGATTCTTATCCGGATATGCAAATACTTTTCACAGGCTCCTCTATTCTGGATATTTATAAAGGAACGGCAGACTTGAGCAGACGTGCGCCAATCTATGAAATGCAAGGACTGTCTTTCAGGGAATATTTAAGCATGTTCCACCAAATTCATGTACCGGTCTACACCTTGGAAGAGATATTGGAACATAAAGTTGAGATTCCGGGGATAGCGCATCCGCTTCCATTATTTTCCAAATATCTCCAATACGGCTATTATCCATTCGGCAAAGATGTCACTTTTGAAATAGAGTTGAATCAAGTAATCAATCAGACTATGGAGAATGACATACCCCAATACGCAAATATGAATGTCTCAACAGGACGAAAGCTGAAACAGTTATTGATGATTATTTCAAAAAGTGTTCCATTTAAACCTGTCATGCAAAAGCTTGCTGATATTATAGGAGTAAGCCGCAATTACTTGAGTGACTATTTGCTCTATATAGAGAAAGCCGGTATGATAGCACAAGTCCGGGATGCAACCGGAGGGATCAGAGGTCTGGGTAAAGTGGAGAAAATATATCTGGATAATACCAACCTTATTTATATATTAGGGGGAGAGAATTCCAATATCGGTAATATACGCGAAACATTCTTTTATAACCAGATGCGGGTGAAACAGGATATTATATCTTCCAAAGTCTCTGATTTTCAAATTGGAGAGCGGACATTCGAAATTGGCGGAAAGAGCAAAGGACAACAGCAGATTGTCAAAGCACAAGAGGGATATGTTATAAAAGATGATATTGAGACCGGATATGGAAATATTATTCCACTTTGGAATTTCGGAATGAATTATTAGTATATCTTTGTACGAGTGACGCGCTTATGCGAGAAGATAAAAGAGAGATGCCAAGAACGGGCAGAGATATTACAGGGGACGGCTGTTTTCTACGTGAGCGGATTGCGTTTTCCTGTTGCGTTTCTGCAGTAGTTCAGGGAGGTGGAATTTCATCTGTCTGAATAACACAGATGAAAAAATAAAAAGAGCATCAAAAAAAGCGTACTATTCAGTGAGTTCATATACTCGTAGAATGTTGCTTTTTTTGATGCTGCAAAGATATGGACTATTTAAAATAAATTAGTTGTCCAAATAAACCAATCGCTTTACCTATTATTTAATGCGTTGAAAAACAGATGATTCTATTCGCCTTTCTTTTATCTGTTTTTTTAATTCAGTGGGATTGTAACCAAAATTGCATTTGCAATACTTATTAAAACTGGATGCTGACAAGAAGCCAAACTCATGCGCAATTTCTTTGATAGAAATTGAATCATAACTTAACCTTGACAGTATTTTCTGGTTTTTTTGTTTCTGTAACCAGACAGAAACAGGTTCTCCAAATTCCTGTATGAACTTTCGTTGCAAGTCGGAGTTGCTCATTCCCAATAACTGCGCCAGTTCCTTTTTGCTGTACACTTGGTCTTTGTGTTGCAATACCGCTATTTTGAAGTCAAACTCCTTTCCCATTATGGGGTGGAACAGTCTGATCATTTCTCTTTTTGTATAGGTTGTCCTAAAGATAATGAACAGTTCCCGTTCTTTAATTTCATGCAGATGTTTGCAACTCACACCTGCCTGAAGATAAGTTTCCAGCAGACCAAGAAACAAGTTTAACGGCTCCTTTATGGGGAGTGCCTCGAAGTACAAAGGTACATCTGATTCTTCTTTTAAATAGCTGCTTAACATGTGTTTATCGCATAAGGAAATGTTGTTATGGAAAAAAGTAAGGTTGATGTATCTTCCCGGAAGGATAACCTTTCCGACATAGTGGGACGAGATAGGGATAAACACAAATTCATTTGCATGCACCCTTGCTTTTTCATTTTCATCTTTGGTAATTTCGACCTCTCCAGACAATATAAATATCAGGTGGTTGGCTTTTATTTCCTGCTCCTGATTGTCGAAATTTTCTCCTGTCAGGGCTTGTCCTAATGAAAAGCCGCTGTACTCTTCTGTCTTGTAGTTTACACACGATGTGTGCTCTTTAATGTAGTTCAGTTCCATTTTGTATACTCAATTTAAAATTATTAATTCAGGCATTTCATGCCCAATGTTTCAGTTTATGTTTCAGAAAAGCTGTGCCTTATGTCATTCATACATAGCGTATTATCCATATCTATAATAGAAAGAAATGGTACAGTGAAAAAACATTGAATCTTTTTATCTGCGTAAATCATTAATTATCAATACTATATATGTATCTCATCTGTGTTATTCAGACAGATGAAAAATGTGAAAGCCGAGAAAGGGAAATTAACGTAAATAAATAGTTGAAATACAACGAATAATAAAATAAGAGACTATGCTAAAAAAAGTGACGATTTTCATGATTACCTTGTTTGCGCTCTTATCCGGAACGGCTTCGGCTCAAGAGTTTGCGGTGAAGAGTAATCTGTTGTACGATGCAACTTCTACGATAAACTTGGGAGTAGAATATGGGTTGTCTCCTCGCTGGACGTTGGAGGTGTCCGGCAACTATAATGCGTGGACTTTTTCTGATAATAAGAAAATGAAGCTCTGGATGCTTCAGCCCGGAGTTCGTTATTGGACATGCAGCCGTTTCGCCGGACATTTCTGGGAAGCCCACCTGCTTGGAGGCGAATACAACTACGGCGGTATGCTTCCTTTCGGCATAAAGCCCTCCGCGTCGGGATTGGGCAGTAAGCGCTATCAGGGCTGGCTGGCGGGAGCAGGAGTGGGCTACGGTTACAGTTGGGTGCTGGGCAAGCGCTGGAATTTGGAAGCTACCCTCGGACTGGGCTATGTGCATTTCAGCTACGACCGTTTCGAGTGCAAGACGTGCCGACAACCTGCGGGGCGTGTGTCACATGATGAGCGGTGATACGGAAAAGGCTCGCACCTTGTTCCAAAAGGCGGTGGCCGCCGGTGACCCCCAAGCTGCCGAGAACCTGAAACAACTGGAAGAACTGCTGAATAGAAGCAGATAAAACAATACCGGCTTTCCGAAGCGGAACGGGTTCCGGCAGAATAGAAAGACAGGATAAAAAGACAGGATAAAAAGAGTTTTCAATAGGTATTATATACATAACAATAATCATTTAAGTACTAATTTTTAAGATTAAAAAACAATGAAGAAGATTAAATTTTTAGCAGTGGCTCTTGCAGCCTTCACGATGTTCTCGTGCACTAACGATGAAGTAGAGAATTTAGGAAACAATGCTCCGGGCGAAAAGTCCGTCCTCACCGTCAAGGTAGAAGGAGCCGGTAACAATCAGGCGCAGTCAAGAGCTACGGGAGAGGCTACTGACGCAGGCGATGCTGTGATTAACAACTACCTTGTGTTCCTGTTCCGCGATGGCGGTGCTTTGGACTGTGCTCCTCATGAGAGTAATTCCAATGCAACTGCTACAATCACAACTGGTACTACTGCCGCAAAGAAAGCGTATGTGATAGCCAATACGGGCGCACTGGCTGGCGGCCCTTTTGCAGCCGTTAAGACGGAAACCGACTTGTTGGCGGTGGCAGGTAGCCTGATGGATAATACTAATAATGCTTCAACTCAGACGAAAACCAACCTTTGGATGTCGGGAGTGAATGATGTTACCTTTAACGGCACTAACGCTCAGGTTACTGTGACTTTAAACTACGTAGCGGCAAAAATACAGCTTATCGTTAAGGATAACCGTAAGAATATGAGCAGTGGTACTATTCAGATTACAGACAACGAAGTTGTATTGCTGTTTGCAGGTCAGAAGGGAAAGTTCTTCGGAACCCCGGCAGAAAAGTCTGTACAAACTCACTTCTATACAGGAGATGACAGTTATAATAATCCCTTTAATATGAATGTAACGAAATCGACGGCTCTGTCCGATGCAGTAACCACTCCTTTCAATGCTAATGCAGGCAATACTGTTTTCAACCACTTCTACACTTTCGGCAACAACGGTACGACTAAACCCACCATTCTTGCCATCAAGTCAACAAAGACTGTGAACAGTACTTCCTCTCCTATCTACTACCCCGTTCACTTTACGACAGCCGATGCAGGCGAGACCATCGAACCGGGCAAGTCCTATACAGTGACTGTTACCCTGAATGGTGATGTGGAAGCCGGTGCCGGCGGTGGTACTACCTCCCCGGAAGCGCCTGTTATCTCTTCTTCAATAGAAGTGACTGTGACTGCTGCTACATGGAGTCCCGTAACCGTCACCAAAGACTTTAATTAAAAGAAATTCCCGTAGAAGTTGTCTTTATCCCTGATAAGGATGCTTGGAAAGGCGGGGATGCTTCCCGTCCCCGCCTTTCATAATTACAATATTTTCGTTTCACTATCAATACACCCACCCAATCATGCAGAAGAACAAATTCCGTAACTGCTTGCAAATACTGCCTGTACTGTTTCTTATGGCATTTGTATCTGCAAGCTGCATCAAGGACGACCTTTCGGGCTGTCCTTCTCCCCACGTACCCGGACTTTCCTTGCAGATAAAGGCTTTCGATGCCGACGGTAATGCGCTTGACGGCGAGACGGTGAAAGACATTACGTTGTACGTTTTCGACAAAGACAAGGCATTGCTCGACACCCGCCATATCCTCATTGAGGAGATTGTGACTCTGGATTATCCCGGTCATGACAACCTCAAACTGGTGGCATGGGGCAACAGCGGGCAAGGCAGCCAGACATTGCCCGCACTCAAACAGGGCGACCACTTGGAGACGGCCTTCGTGTCGCTCATCCACCAACCCCAAACCCGGATAACCTACCCCGTAGCAGGCTCGCCCGACGACCTCTTCTACGGCACCATAGATATACAGAACGCCGCCGACAGCTCCGTCAAGGAACTTCCTTTCCGTCGCAAGGTTTCCGGCGTGGCCATTACGGCACGCTACCTCAAGGAATACGTGGGAAGCTCCGAAGGCGATTTTCACTGCATCTTGTACAAGACGAGCGATAAGCTCGATTTCTACGGGCTGTCCAGTGGGACCGACGTAAGCTACCGTCCCGATGCCTCGTTCAACGAAAGGGGCGACTTTGTCTCTTCTGTTTTCAACATACTGCCCACCGATGAGGAGCTCCGCATAGGCATCTATCACCGAGGTGTGCTCAAGACCACGATTGTCTCCGACAACCAAGGCATACCTTTGCGTGTGGCAGAAGGTCGTCTGCTCAACGTGCTTGTAGATTTCAAAGGCGAGATCAGTGTAGAACTTAAAGTCACTGACTGGGGCAAGCGGGAGATATGGAAAGAGTTTTAATCATAAGCGAATATTCCGAGAAGGATTAGGTACAATAAAGTATAGAGATATAAAGATATATAAGAGATAGAATGAAAAAGATCAGAATAAGAAATAACATGCACTTCCTCCATGTGTTGCTTCTTGCCGCCTTGCTTTTGGTAGGATGTGTCCGCGAGGAGTTCCCCGATTCGGGGGCGGTGGCAGAAGGCAAGCCTTCGCAAATAGCGCTTAACTTGATTGTGCCGGAGATGAACGGGCACCCTGTCACCCGCGCCCTGACACCCGACGAAGAGACGAAGATAAACGATATTCGGGTAATGATATTCCGGCCGGACGGTTCGATTTTGACTAATAGTAAGTATTCCGCCACCGGAACAAAAGTTACGGTAGAGAGCTATTCGGGCAGCAACTATACATTCTGTTTCATAGCCAACGCTACTCCCGGAGTAGATTCCCGTTTGCAGTCGGTTGTCTTTTTGTCGGAGGTGGGGCCAATTGTGGCGACTGCCACTGCATCGGATCTGGTTCCTGCTGCATTGAGCCCTCTGATGATGACAGGGCAGCAAGATAACGTAACCATTGCACCGGGCAAAAGCACATACGGAACACCGGTTCAACTGCATTTTGTTGCCGCAAAGGTGACGCTGATAGTGAAAGACAATACGCCGGCAGGCCAGAAGTTCGATGCGTTAAGCTGGGACGTGGAAAATGCTCCTGCCCGCAGTCACCTGTTTTTGCAGGCTTCGGATATAAACCAACCCGGTACTTCCGCCGACAAGGATGAATATTGGCTGACAACGGATGCGGACCATCTGTTTGAAACGAAAGATGATCCGAAACAAACAGTTACCCAAACGCTCTATGTCTTTGAAAACCGTCGCGGTAATCGTGTGAACAGAGCGCTTCCTGTCGAGTCCGACAAGCAATATAATGGAATGGGCGTCGATGACCAAGACGAACGCGGCAAGGCTTGGTTTAAGCCCCCGCGTGCAACCGCTATTGTGATTAATGGTACGCATAAGGGTGATACGGAGACAAGACCGATAAAGGCATACATCTATTTGGGAGCCGACAGCCACAGCGATTATAACATAGAGCGTGGCAAACATTACACCTTTACCGTAACGGTTAACGGGCTGAATGACATTAAAGTGGACTCCAATGTGGATTATGTTCTGGGCGAGCTCTTGGTAGAGCATGGCGACAACCTCACGATGGACGTACACCCTGATTTCCGTCCCATGCGTATCCATGCTCCCAAAGGGAAAGTCACAATGGAAATTCTGGATAATGCGGGCAGAACTTATAACGAACCGGGTTTTGACGCCAAATGGTTGAAGATCTCTCCACTGGACTTGATGTATCATCAGGTGAAACAACAGGGTCAAGGTGCTGAATGGCAGCAAGATGCGAACCCTGATAGTAAGATGGTACGTCCCAAGTATATTCCGCACAAGAGTGTCAGGGAAGTGCTGGAAGCTGGAGGCATAGGCGGCTGGAACACCATTCCCAACGGACAGGAAGACGACGATGCCATGACCTTTGCCGATGCTACTCACCGCATGTGTTACAAGATTACGGACATACCGTTTACGGAAGTTACCCTTACCGCCAAGACACTCCATGTCTACGCCGATGAGTTCTTGGAGAAAGATGGAATACGCAGCGGTCAAGTACGTTTCACATTCTATAAAGACGGAGGAAACCCGAATAAGCCCGAAGTGAGAACATTATATATCAATCAGAGGGGATATATCTCGCCTTTCTTAGACGAGAAAGACACGAATGCCGGGTTGTGGGTTCAGAACGAAGACGGTACGGACAGCGACGTGAGGAATAATTTTGTACTTGAGAGGGAGATGGAGTTCAGGCTTGCTTTATATCCGGACATTGATGTCTCTCTGCAGAGATTGAAAGGCTTGACGTGGGGATTCGGGCGGACGATGATTTATTGGCAAAACGACCAATTCCGCAACGGTAAGTTTCTGACTGCGAATCTTGTATATAAAGATGTGCAGAGAGTGGACAATGAAGCGACGGGATTTGGTAAAGGCACTGATTCTTATCGTGAGATGTATAATGGTGTGATGGCTGCAGGTAACGGAGAAAATTACAACAACCCGCTTGCTCCTTATTCGGGCCAAACATCCGGCGCTCCTTATTATCATCCCGATATGGGGAACACGATCTATCATCCCATCTATAAAACTTCGCCTGTGCGTTATTGTCATGAGAAAAACAGAGATGTCAATGGCGATGGAATTATTGACGATTCCGAAGCGCATTGGTATTCGCCGTCTGCCGATGAACTGTATTTGATAGGTGTCACAGGAGTGGCTATTATGGAACCTGTTAGCGGTGGTTATGAGTACTATACGTCTTCATCAGAGTCTACTTATTCTTTTTACGAGTTTGGAGGAAGGACGACTTATAGCTGTGAGGTAAATTATCTCCATTCAGGGAACCTCATAATGAACCTGTTTACATATGGCCAGCCTCGTTGCATTAGGAGTTTAAGGAATTGATGCCGGGTGCACTCGTCATCTGGTGGAAAGATGTAATATTCAAAAAAAAGAAATATGGTACAGCAATGTAAATTACTATTAATCGTATTCGCTTCTTTTGTCGCAGCAGATAGTTATGCGCAGCGGGTATATGAAGACAACGGGAAGGTGATTATGGATGCTTCGCTTATTCCGCATACCACTGTTCCCAAAGCAAGGGATACAGATGGTACAATGACCGAAAAAGGAACGAATAAGCTGGATAACCTTAGTTCTGATGTAAGTAATGAAAAGGTTTTCCGAAAGTTTGAAATAAGAAAAGAAGATGCTTCTGCGAATCCTATGCCTGCGGACCAAGGTTGGTTAGCAGCTATCCATTTTTGTCGTGATTTGACCGAAGATGGTGGTGGGTGGCGTTTGCCTACGGGGCGGGAACTTGTCCTGATGCTTCTGTTTAAAAACAGCCTGCATAAAATCGCGTCATTTCAGCCTTTCATCGTTGATGTGAATAATGACCCTTATTACTGGAGTGCTACTGAACCTAATAACAGACTCGATATTGATGCTGTGCAGATTAAGAGCGTAGGGACGCCCGATAGTCATGTTGTCTGGAAAAGTTTTAAGAATGGCAGGGTTCGTTGTATAAGAGATATTACTCAATAGCTTTGTCTACTACATTTTTCTATTGTAAAAAATATCATTATGGCCTCACATATCACCCTCCGTCATTACCGCCGCTATCCCCGCCGTTCCCGCACACCTCGTGCGCTCCGCTGGTTTGCAGCCGTTGTGTTGCTGCTGCTGTTGCTCCTTCCGCTGTTTGCCGGATGCGCTTCGTCGGTGTCGGAAGCGGAGGGCGGCATCTCCCGTACTCACAGCGCCCGGTATCTGTCCCCATGCGTTTGAAGGAATATGCGAGAGATAGGATTTGGAAACAAAATTACAAACTGAGTTTGAAATAATTGACATGAAAACCGAAAACATTCCCTTATCAATGAAAGAAGTCAGCACTTCTTATTTTTGTTTTGTTTGTTTGTTTATATGCCGGGGAATACGCTACGGGGCCGCTTACGGAAGCGTCCTGTTTTTAGCCGGCTTCGTAGCCGTTTTCGGTTTGCCCATATTGTTGATAGAGTTTTTTGAGAACCGTTTCAGGAAGCGTAACCGGGCGTCACTTGCCCGATAAATAGTAAATTTTTATGAAGAAACCCAAGAAAGAGACGCGTGACGTCATAGCCAAACATGTCCGTTGGACGGAAGCCTTGCGCGTAGTTCGCGCCTATCATCCCGAAGTCACCATTATTCTGCCGGAGGAGAAGATGCAGCTTCTTCCCGGTGACGACGTGCGTGCCGCTATCGCTCCTATGGTGGGCGTCATCCGTCGTGCGCTCGATGCGGGGGTGGGGCAGTGGCATGGCTACACCGAGACATGCCGCGTCAGGCAGGTGCGGCTGCTTCTCAGCCACTACTTCCATTATCACGAGGGCTGCATCGGTGCCGAGGAACTTGACCTGCTCATCGAAGACCTGCTCTATGTGCATAAGGCTTAGGGGGAGGATAGGCCGATAGGATAGCGGAATTTCATGCTGATACAGTCCTGTATAATCATGTAAAAAAATACACTTTTCCGGACTTAACCCTTTGCTTGGTAAATGTTTACACTGTCATAACTGTAAATATTTACTTTTCTTGCGTTATTCTCATTTAATATCTTTGCCCAAGCATTGCAGATAAAAGGCCGCAAAGACCTTTGTGCAGTGTGTATAAATTTAAACAACTGACAAAGATAATGAATTCAGAAAATTATGCATCATTGTGCCGGAGAAAAACGGATGATTCGTTTACCGCAAACGCATCATCCGTTTGCCCCGGACACATCATCTGTTTGGGCGGAACGCATCATCCGTTTTTTTCTTCAACACATCGCCCTTTTTTTCAATGCGCCGTTCGTTTGTTTTTCGGCGCATCATTCGTCTTTTTCAATGCATCATTCGTTTTTTCCGCGTTGCCCGGTAGATATACGATAGTATATCTTATCTTCTTATTATTTATATTGTGTCCGTTGGTTGGTTGTTGGGCTGGTTGTTGGACCGATTCAAGTTATTGATAACAAGTGTGATAGGGTGTCCATTGGGGTGTCCGTTTTGTGGTCGTAAAAATTAAGTGTCATATATATAACTTTTCATGGAGAATAATCTGTTAAAAAAGGGCTATGTCATGGTTTCTCGGGCATTGCTGCAAAAGGTTTGCGAGAAACAGGGTGCGGCGTGCTGTGATGAGGCTGCCTTTCTGCGGGTGCTGATAAACGTGAACTTCAAGCCGGCTGTGGTGTTCTGCAACGGGGTGGAAGTGCAATGTGCACGTGGTGAGTCTGCCATTTCTTACTCGGGTTGGGCCGATCTCTTCGGCTGGACAAGGGGGCGCACCCGGCGTTTCTTCAACAACTGTTTCCGTACGGGACTCATTGAGATGGTTTCGGACGACTGCCCCAGCCATATCCGCATACCCGGTTATGATGCATGGACAATGAAGCTGGCATCGGTTCCCAAACCGAAGGCTCCCGATGCCTTTGAGGAATCGTTGAAGGATTTTCTTGCCTATTACAGCCGCACCACGCACCTCCCCATAGAGAATGGCAGCTACGTGCGCAGCCTTTGGCGAAAGCTCTCCTCCGGCGAACGGCAACTCGCCTATAAGAAAGTGGAGGACTATTATTTCAGCCTGAACAACACGAACTACTGCTATCAGGTAGCCAAATATCTGGAGTATAGGATGTTTGAGAATGAGTTTCCCGGTTTTAATTAATCCTTTTCATATTTATGTCCGAAATCCTAAATCCCCACGATGACGATCTTGAGTCGGTCATCTTGGGAGCTTGTCTCACCGAAACCACCGCTATGGTGCTTGTGGGCGACAAACTCTCTCCCGAAATGTTTTATGAGACGAAGTTTGGCGAAATCTACTCCGCTTTGCTCTCCATGTACCACTCCGGTAAGGCGATAGACCTCGTGACGGTGCGTGCCGAACTCGCTTCACGTGGCAAGCTGGAGGCGGTGGGCGGCGCCTACGAGCTGGTACGCTTGGCGGGGCGCGTGGCGTCTTCCGCCCATCTGGAATACCATACGCTCATCCTCCGGCAGATGTACATCAGGCGTGAGATGATTGCAGGGCTGCACACTCTGCTTGCCAGCGCTGCCGATGAGTCGGTGGACCTGAGCGATGCTTTGGCAGATCTGCACCGCCTTGCCGGACATCTGGAAAGCGGCGCTGTCTCCAACAACTGCCTGCGCGATATGGAACGCCTCATGCAGGACACCCTTGAGCAAATGGACAAGCGTGTGGAAAACAACCGGAACGGCATCACCGGTATTCCCACCGGACTGCGCGAGCTTGACAGGCTTACGGCGGGCTGGCAGCAGGGCGACCTGAACATCATCGCCGCCCGCCCCTCGGTGGGAAAGACTGCCTTTGCCCTGCATCTGGCACTGGCGGCAGGACGCGCCGGAAAGCATGTATTGGTGAACAGCCTTGAGATGCAAGGCGAAAGGCTGGGCGACCGTTGGCTCTGCGCCCAAGCGGCCAACGTGGATGCCGGACACCTCAAGACCGGACTGCTCGATGCCGGCGAACGGCAACAGGCATTGGAAGCCGCCCGGCTGCTGTCGGCCCTGCCTGTCTACGTGGACGACAATCCGAAGATGAGCATGGATCACATCCGTTCGTCCGCCCTGCTGCAAAAAAGCAAGGGACGCTGCGACCTCCTCATCATCGACTACCTGCAACTCTGCGAAATGAAGTCCGGACAGAAGAACCGTAACCGCGAACAGGAAGTGGCGGAAGCCAGCCGCAAAGCCAAACTCATAGCCAAAGAACTGGATATTCCCGTCATTCTGCTTTGCCAGTTGAACCGCGAGTGCGAAATGCGCGCCGACAAGCGCCCTGCTTTGAGCGACCTGCGCGAGAGCGGCGCCATAGAACAAGATGCCGATGTGGTGATGCTGCTCTATCGCCCCGCCCTCTACGGACTGACCTCCGAGCGCCGGAGCAAGTTCCCCTCCGAAGGACTGGGTATGGTGATTCTTGCCAAACACCGCAACGGCGAGACCGGCGATGTGTACTTCGGGCACAATCCCGCCATGACCAAAATAGGGGAGTATGTGCCGCCGACGGAATGGATGATGCGAAACGCGAAGTAAATATTAATCTTGCTACTCGATAGTATCTGTCATTCAGAGCGTAGCGAAGAATCCACTCTCTCATGTCAATACTCATCCCGGTATAAGGAGAGCAGATTCTTCGCTACGCTCTGAATGACAGAATGTTTTGCCTCATTCAACTACTGATTCGCATTAATAATTAATAGCTGATATTTATCACCCTTTTTTTGAAAATAAGCGACGAAATACTTGACTTTGCCTCGCTGATTTTGTATCTTTGTAATGTGCTTAAGAAAAGGAATAATCATTGATTATAGAGCGCCTTATCCCTCCTCTTACCCACCTTGTTTACGATAGTTCCGGCCGAACTTTTTCTTTTAAGATATATCTTTACGATTTTGAGATGTTTCTTTCAAACTCTGCTTCAGGCAGGGAGCGATTTTTATTGAACTTAAACCTTAACTTTTTATTTTATGGATGTACTTGTAGAGCGTTTCAAACGCCGTAAAATCGTGAGCGACAAGAACTCGCCCCAGTTGTATTATCTCCGTCAGAAGCCCAAAACCTGCGGTACGGTGGACGTCGATGTCCTCGCCGCCAATATCCAAAAGAATTGCGCCATGACAAAAGGCGACGTGAAGCACGTCATCGAAGCCCTTGTGGAGGAAATACAGACCAACCTTGCCAACGGCGACAAGGTGAAGCTGAACCTGCTCGGCACGCTTCACATGACTTTCCGCTGCCCCGGCGTGGAAAAGTCGGAGGATTGCACCGTCAGGAATATCTCCAAAGTGAACATACGCTTTGTCCCCGACAAGGAACTGAAGCTGGTGAACGGCAGCACCGCCGCCACCCGAAGCCCGGCCAATGTGGCCTTTGCACTGGACAAGCCTGCCGACGGCAGCTCTTCCGGCGGCAGTGGCAGCGAGAACCCCGGCGACGGTGAGGAAAACGATCCTCTCGGATAAACCGTTCTCCGTTTGCTCTTTCTGATGAAGGGGAGTGTGTCCTGATCATTATTCGGATGCACTCTCTGAATAATTCAAAACTCAAAACTCAAAAATTCAAATCACATGGCAGTAAAATCAACTTGGTGGGACAAACTCCTTAAAATTGTAATCGCAGTGGCATCGGCCGTTCTCGGCGCTTTTGGCGCACAGGCCATGCCCGCCTGATTCGTAGTTCTTAATTCACACTTCATACATCGTAATTCACATGCGATTCATCAACCTCATCGTTGTCCACTGTTCCGCCACCCGCTGCGACCGCAGCTATACGGAACATGACCTGACAACAGACCACCTGCGCCGGGGATTCTCCGGCGCAGGTTATCATTTTTATATCCGCAAGAACGGGGATATAAAAACACTCCGCCCCATCGGACAGCCCGGAGCGCACGTCAAAAACCACAATGCCCATTCTGTCGGCATCTGCTATGAAGGTGGGCTCGACGAAAGGGGGCATCCCGCCGATACCCGTACCGATTTTCAGAAACATTCCCTGCGGGTACTCGTCATGCTGTTGCTGCGCGACTATCCCGGCAGCCGCCTTTGCGGGCACCGCGACCTCAGCCCCGACCTCGACTGCAACGGCGAAATAGAACCCGAAGAGTGGATCAAGGCATGCCCTTGCTTCGATGCGGCATCCATTCTTCAAGATTCTGTTCCTCCCAACCCCGCTTATCTGTGATTTCTTCTGCTTTTCTGTGTTTTTCCAGATTCTTTCCAGATTTGTCCGGTAGCTTTGTGATGTAATAAAAACAATAAAAAGTATGATGACTATGAAAAGAAAAATGTTTGCCATCGCTTGTGTGGCTATCGGTATGTGGAGTTGCAGCAACGACGATGTTCCTGCCACCGGAAATCCGGAAGATGACAAGGTGAACGCCGAGGTGCGGGCTGCACTGCTCGAACGCTACCCGCATGCCACCGACGTGAAGTGGACTGTGAAAGGAGACTATGTGGTGGCGGACTTCAATCTGTCTGCTTCTTCTGCCGCAGGCGAATATGCCGCTTGGTTCGACAATGGAGGCCGATGGTATATGACAACAGACAGCGAAATCCTCTTTGAGCAACTGCCGGAAGAAGTGAAGGCTGCCTTCCGGGCGGGCGAATACTCCGCTTGGACCATCGACGAGGTGGAACGGGTGCAACGCAACGGCGTGGAAGAGGTCTACGTGATCGAAGTGAAAAACAAAGTGGATGGCGTAGAGACGGAAATAGATCTGTATTACTCGAAAGACGGCGTGCTGGTGAAGAAGCTGGTGGATGCTGACAACGATTATGACTATGGCGACTATATCCCCGCTGCTCCGGTGGAAGGCGTCGAAGCGTTCCTGAAGGCAAACTTCCCCAATGCCCGTATCTTGGACATCGACCGGGAGGACAACATGACGGAAGTGGAGATTCTGGATGGACAGGTGGTGCGCGAACTGCTGTTCGACAAGGTAAGCAACTGGCTGTTCACCAAGACCGAAACCGTTTATGCCGCATTGCCGGTAGTGGTGAAGCAGGCGCTTGAGGCTTCGGAATATGCAGGCTATCATGTGGATGACGTGGATCATTACGCAACTCCGGAAGAGGAATACTACCGTCTCGAACTGGAATCAGTCAAAGGTGACGTCAAGGTGAAGATCACCGCTGCCGGCGTGTTGTCGCTCATGGAATACAGTCCATCTGATCCCGGAAACAATACCGGTGGCGTGCTGCCCGGGAAAATCAAGGATTTCATTGCACAGAAGTATGCGGGAGCCCGTATCATTGAGACGGATATGGAAAATGGCATGACGGAAGTGGAAATCTTCCACGATGCTCGCGAGAAGGATGTTTATTTCAACGGCGCACAGGAGTGGGTGAAAACCCAATGGGAAGTACGGGTGAGTGAACTGCCCGCGGCTGTATCCGATGCCATCAAAAAATCGTATGCAAATTACGAGATAGATGATGCGGACTTTGTGGAAACGCCCCAAGAGGCCTATTACTTGGTGGAACTGGAAGCAGGAGACAGGGAAGTGAAATTGCGTATCCTCTCCAACGGCACTGTCTTGTAAGCTGCAGGCTTGTTTGCCCTTTCATTGAATATACATTGCACGCACGTACGCCCGCCCATTCGCCTGCCCGTACGTGCGTGTGTATATATATTGTGTGTCTTCCTCCCCCTTTTGTTTTCCTTTAAAAAATCATGCTCTGTAACCAGTTTGTCAATCAGTCAGTTATGAAAAAGTTTTGATATTTCTGATAAAAAAGGCCTTGTATATTTGGTGCGTATTCCCAAATCCGCTACTTTTGCATCCGCTTTCGAGAACGGGGGCGGCGATAGTTTGACATTCTGACAGAAACGGAGTAGGGACCCCTTCCTTTTTTCTTGTTATTTGGTGCTGTTTGTTTCATGAGTGGCGCCTTTAAAAAGAAAAATGAAAAAAAACTTCAGATTTATTTGGAGTATATGAAATAAAGTTCTTACCTTTGCACCCGCTTTCAAAATGAGAGCAGCGTTGTTTGACAATCTTTTTGAAACCCGGGCGGTAACGACAGTTCTTTTTCTTTGTTCTTCCTTTCGCAAGAGAGATGACTTGAAGAAAGAAAAAAATAAAAAAAACTTCCGAAAATATTTGGAAGATATGAAATAAAGTCCTTACCTTTGCATCCGCTTTTGAAAAGAAAAGCAATCGTAAAACAAGCGATCTTTGAACAGATTTACATAAACAATACAAGTAGTACAAGAGCAGGTACATTCTTGATTTTTTAAGATATGTACCTGGGTAAAAAAAAAGAACCGTCAATACTTATTAATATATAGGTAATTGAAAAGCTTTTTTAAATTCGAGCGTCCTGAACAGAGCAACAACCGGTCTTCTGACCGATTAACAATACTTTTACAATGAAGAGTTTGATCCTGGCTCAG
>UMID01012045.1_pt1 | contig 26462 bp, 9 predicted proteins | sample 1965691 | NCBI WGS metagenome assembly UMID01 (sample SAMEA4836115, study PRJEB28245) | human gut metagenome | biome: gut microbiome; material: fecal sample | place: Denmark | collected 2008 | reverse complement strand
GTCGGGCGGGAATCCGGACCATCCATGTGGAACTTTAAAAAAGCATATCAGGAATGAAATAAAAATAAACGACATATTTAAATATTAACAAAGCATTAGCTATTATTGCGTTCACCGAAAAGTGTAGGAAGCTCATTAGGAAATAGAACATGCAAATAATAGACAAGCTTGCCGTGGGAGGTTGAAGCTTACCAAGAAAGATAGGACTAATGTTTGCGCCGTCAGGGCGTGGACTTGTCTTGTTTTCTTGGGAGGCTTCCTTTTCCTACACTGCCTCGGTGGACGCACAGATAAGGTTCACGCCTTCTTTGTGCGTCCATGCGGATGATAGCCGATGCGTAAAAGCTATCATCTGTTATGAAAGAAAAAATCAGTAGTCTGACATCGAGCACTATCAGTGCGCTCCGGTTTCCGTTGACGGTAGGTGTCGTATTCATCCATTTCAACGTTCTTTCCGATAATTTGGCCGTGCGTGGCACCGGAAACGCCGAACACTTCCCCACGTGGCTCGTATGTATGTTCAACTTGTTTAGCGAAGTCCTGCCGCGCATTGCCGTACCGTTGTTCTTCATTATCTCGGGTTACCTGTTTTTCCGTTCGGGTTTCATGATACGGACTTACACAGACAAGTTGCGCAGAAGGGTACGTACGCTCCTCGTCCCATATATCCTATGGAACCTGCTCTGCTTGATCAGAACTGCTTTTCGGGACATTCCCGCATTCTCTGGCTTAAGCCACGACACAGCGCAAGCCAACTGGTCGTTGTCTGCGGTGTTGGCGTGTTTCTGGGACAATAGTCGCGGTGTGTTCCCTGTACCTGCATCGTCATACATTTATCCGCAGGATTTTCCCTTGTGGTATGTTCGCGACCTTATGCTCGTGGTCGTATTGGCTCCTGTATTCTATTGGATGCTCAAAAAGGTTGGATGGTTGGCAGTTGTGGTTTTGGGTATGGTTTGGCTTGCCTTGCATTCCATTTGCAATATAACCTACTGGGGACAGTTCTTCACGGCGGCTTTCTTCTTCTCGTGGGGAGCCTGCTACGGTCTGAAAGGTATGGACTTGGTGGCCTCGATGCGCCACCGCACGTGGATAGCCCTGCTGTATCCCCTTTGGGCGGTGGCTGATATGCTAAAGGTGGAGGGTATATACGGTATTTATATCCACAATATCGGCATCATTTTCGGCATATTCTCAGCGGTCGTGCTGACGGCATACTTGTTGGAACGCGGTGTCATCCGGGTGAACAAGTTCTTGTCGGATGGCAGTTTCTTCCTGTATGCCCTACACGCTTTGCTCATGCTCGTCTTAGCAAGGTGTATCACAAAAGTATTTTTCGTGGACAGTCTTTTTTATACGGTTGCACTTTATTTCATCGTGCCCTGCTTGACTACTGCCGTCTCATTCGGACTCTACGAGTTGCTTCGGCGATATACACCCCGGATTTGCGCAGTGTTGACGGGAGGGCGATGACGCTGTTCCGGTTTTCGTCAGCATAATGAAAAAATGCCGGAAAGGTTGGAACTTGAAACCTTTCCGGCATTTTCTGTGTTTACGCTCTTCTTTCCAACATGACCACATTTTCCACGTGCTGCGTATGCGGGAACATGTCCACGGGGCGTACTCTCATGATTTTGTATTGAGAATCCAGCAAAGCCAGGTCACGCGCCTGTGTGGCCGGATTGCAACTGACGTAGACGATGCGATGAGGTGCGGCAAATAAGATAGTCTCTATGACGTCTTTGTGCATGCCGGCTCTTGGAGGGTCCGTGATGATTACGTCCGGTTGGCCATGTGCCGTGATGAATTCCTTGTTCAGGATGTCCTTCATGTCACCGGCGAAAAACAGGGTATTGCCGATTCCGTTGATTTGTGAATTGATTTTGGCATCCTCAATGGCTTCGGGCACATACTCTATTCCGATGACCTTCCGGGCTTTCCCGGCCACGAAATTGGCGATGGTTCCGGTTCCGGTATACAAGTCGTAAACCAGTTCCGTACCGGTGAGGCCTGCAAAGTCCCGCGCTACCTTATATAATTCATACGCCTGATCGGTATTGGTCTGGTAGAAACTTTTCGGACCGACTTTGAACCTCAGATTTTCCATTTGCAGGTAAATGTGGTCGTTTCCCTTAAACGTGATGACATCCAAATCGCCTATCGTATCATTGTATTTGAGGTTGTTTACATATAATAAAGAGGTAATCTCCGGGAATGTTTCGGCCAGATAACCCATCAATGCCTCGGCTTGCGCTTTTTCCGTATCGTTGGTGATGCAGAACTGCATAAGAAGCATCAGTTCGTCCGTATTGGAGTTACGAATCATCATGTTGCGCAATAGTCCGGCATGTTCCCGCTGATCGTGGAATGTCAACTGGTGCTCGTACCCGTAGTCACGGATGGCGTTACGGACACGGTTATTGACATCATCCATCAGGCGGCACTGTTCGATGGGCAAAATCTTGTCGAACGAACCGCTGGTGTGGAATCCTACGGCTCCGTTCTGCGTATATGCGTTTCCGGATGCGATTTCTTCCGGTGTAAGCCATCTCTTGTTTGAAAAACCGAATTCCAGCTTGTTTCGGTATTCTTCCGTTTTCACGGAACCCAATATCGGCTGTACGCCGTTGAGTTCTACCTTACCGATACGGGTAAGATTATCCAGAACTTGCTGTTGCTTGTATTTGAGCTGCTCTTTATATGGGAGACACTGCCACTTGCAACCGCCGCAAACTCCGAAATGCGGGCAGAAAGGTACGGCCCGAAGAGGAGAATATTGGTGGAACTTTACGGCTGTCGCTTCGCAATAATGATGTTTTTTCTTCTGGATTTTCAGGTCGACCACATCTCCGGGAACGACAAAGGGAACGAAAACCACCATGTCGTCCACCCGGGCCAGGGCTTTGCCCTCTGCTGCCACATCCGTAATTGTAATATTCTCTAATATAGGGAATTCTTTTCTTTTTCGGGTCATATCCGATGAGTTTATTTAGTTTTTTATTTTGATTTCAGGGGACAAAAGTAGCATTTTTTTTGCATTTTTTCTCGTTTTTCCTTTTGCAGCCCATTTTTTTTGAGTAGTTTTGCATTAATTCATTTTGTTAACTAATTCAAAAACAAGCTTTGAAAAATGAGTGAAAAAAGAGTTTATACTTTTGGTAACGGGCAGGCTGAGGGCAATGCCCAGATGAGAGAAAGACTTGGTGGCAAAGGTGCTAATCTCGCCGAAATGAATCTTATCGGTATACCTGTACCTCCCGGTTTTACCATTGCAACAGATGTTTGCAACGAATACTATGAAGTGGGGCAAGAGAAAATCGTAGAAATACTTCAAGCTGAGGTCAATGCTGCGGTGGCCCATGTAGAAAACTTGATGAACAGTAAGTTCGGAAGCACTGAGAATCCGTTGTTGGTCTCGGTTCGTTCCGGTGCCCGGGCTTCCATGCCGGGTATGATGGATACCATTCTTAACTTAGGTTTGAATGATGAAGTAGCCGAAGGAATGGTACGTAAGACGGGTAATCCTCATTTCGTGTACGATTCTTACCGCCGCTTTGTTCAGATGTACGGCGACGTGGTGCTGGGAATGAAACCGGTGAATAAGGAAGATATCGATCCGTTCGAAGCCATCATAGACGAAGTGAAAGCCATTCGCGGGATAGAGTTGGACAAGGATTTGTCAGTGGATGAGTTGAAAGATTTGGTGGCCCGTTTCAAGAAAGCCATCAAGGAACAGACTGGGAATGACTTCCCTACCGACCCGATGGAGCAACTTTGGGGAGCCATCTGCGCCGTATTCCGCAGTTGGATGAACGAACGTGCTATTCTTTACCGTAAGATGGAGGGCATACCCGATGAATGGGGTACGGCGGTTTCTGTCATGGCCATGGTATTTGGCAATATGGGCGAAACGTCGGCTACGGGTGTTTGTTTTAGCCGCGATGCCGCAACTGGCGAGAACCTGTTCAACGGCGAGTACCTTGTGAATGCCCAAGGTGAGGACGTTGTGGCCGGAATCCGTACACCCCAACAAATCACGGTAGAGGGTTCACGCCGTTGGGCTGCCCTGCAAGGTATCTCGGAGGAAGAACGTGCCGCCAAATATCCTTCGATGGAAGAGGCTATGCCTGAGATTTATAAAGAACTCGATGCCATTCAGACTAAATTGGAAAACCACTATCGCGATATGCAGGATATGGAGTTTACAGTTCAGGATGGCAAACTTTGGTTCTTGCAGACGCGCAACGGTAAACGTACCGGTACAGCTATGGTGAAAATCGCCATGGACTTGGTGCGTGAAGGATTGATAGACGAGAAGACAGCATTGAAACGTTGCGAGCCTCAAAAACTGGACGAGCTTCTCCACCCCGTGTTTGACAAAGATGCGTTGAAAAAAGCCAAGGTGATTACACAAGGGTTGCCGGCGTCTCCGGGGGCGGCTTGCGGACAAATTGTGTTCCACGCAGATGATGCCCAAAAATGGCGTGAGGACGGCCATCGGGTGGTTATGGTACGTATCGAGACCTCTCCCGAAGATTTGGCCGGTATGTCGGCAGCCGAAGGTATCCTTACCGCTCGTGGAGGTATGACTTCCCATGCGGCCGTAGTGGCTCGTGGTATGGGTAAATGTTGTGTGTCCGGTGCCGGTGCCATCAATGTGAACTACAAGAACAAGACAGTGGAGATCGAAGGCGTTGTATATAAAGAAGGCGATTACATCTCCTTGAACGGTTCTACGGGACAAGTTTATGCCGGAGAGATACCGACGAAAGCGGCTGAACTATCCGGTGACTTCAAGGCACTGATGGATTTGTGTGACAAATATACGAAGCTTCAGGTACGGACGAATGCCGATACACCGCACGACGCGCAAGTGGCTCGTTCTTTCGGAGCAAAGGGTATCGGTTTGACCCGTACGGAACACATGTTCTTTGAAGACCAAAAGATTGTGGCCATGCGCGAAATGATTTTGGCTGGTAGTGTGGAAGGCCGTAAAAAAGCTTTGGCCAAACTGCTTCCTTATCAGAAGAGTGACTTCAAAGGCATTTTGGAAGCTATGGATGGCTGTCCGGTGAACATTCGTTTGCTCGATCCCCCACTCCATGAATTTGTGCCCCATGACTTGAAGGGACAACAGAAGATGGCCGATGAGATGGGTGTCAGTGTGGAAGAAATTCAGAAACGTGTGGAAAGCCTTGCCGAGAACAACCCGATGTTGGGTCATCGTGGATGCCGTTTGGGGATTACTTTCCCGGAAATTACCGAAATGCAGACCCGTGCCATTTTGGGTGCAGCCTGCGAGTTGAAGAAAGAAGGTAAGGACCCGAAACCCGAAATCATGGTACCGTTGGTAGGCATTCTTTATGAGTTGAAACAGCAGAAAGAAGTCATTTTGGCTACGGCTAAAGAAGTTTTCGCCGAAGAAGGTATCGAAGTGGAATTCGAAATCGGTACTATGATAGAGACTCCTCGTGCGGCTCTGACAGCCAACCGTATCGCTTCGGAAGCCGAGTACTTCTCTTTCGGAACGAACGACTTGACACAGATGACATTCGGTTACTCACGTGATGATATTGCCAGCTTCTTGCCGGTATATTTGGAAAAGAAGATTCTGACAGTAGATCCTTTCCAGGTGTTGGACCAGAACGGTGTGGGCCAGCTTATTAAGATGGCAGTGGAAAAGGGACGCAGCGTACGTCCGGACATCCGTACCGGCATTTGCGGAGAGCATGGCGGTGAACCTTCTTCCGTGAAGTTCTGTGCTAAAATAGGAATGGACTATGCATCTTGTTCTCCTTTCCGAGTGCCTATTGCCCGTCTTGCTGCGGCGCAGGCGGCAATAGAAGATTGATTCAAATCCATTTGATTGCAATAATTAAAGAAATAGACCTGCGCATCCATTGCACAGGTCTATTTCTTTATGTATGTTCATAAGGGAATCGGTCGTTTTTTGTTGTTATTATCTGAAAACAATCTCTACCTTAGGGGCAAAACTCATACCTACCGCATCAGTTTGATGCGGACAACTTATGAACAATTTTTCTATATGACGCTATTTCTTGTAATTTTAATGGATTGGCGTTTGCCTGTAGAAGTAGCGTATAATCCGATACATATCCCTTTGTTCCGAGAGAGGAGACGTATATGGTTGTCACCCATTTCGCAGGTTTCCGTTTGCAGAAGCACGCCGGATAACGAGTAAATACGTAATATTCCGGCTTCTTTGCTCTTCAAGTACAACTCTTGCCCGTGGCAGGAATAGCTGATGATGGGATTTACGGTATACTCTGTTTCGTTCCGACAGTCTTTGATGCCGTCAGGGCCGTCCGGTTGTACTTTCCGGATTATGACGAAAGGAAATTCCGAAAACACGCTTCCTTTCGTTACGCTTAAGGCTGGATCGTCGGCATCGGTTTCGAGAAAACCTGAGCCTGCGGTCGAAGAAAGACCGATGGCATACAGGTCTTCATCCGAATATTTGCGGAAGAGATTGAAGGAATGTTTGGAATAATCATTCTTTGTAGTCAGTGTCCCCTCGTCAGACAAATGTTTATTGTTATCCGTTTGGCTGACAAACATGTAACGGTCGCCATAAAGTGGCATGGGACGTATTCTCCACAAAAAAGACTGGTCGTCGGTTTCGTCCAGACCGGTGAACGTAGCATCCGTATTCCTCAAATACCGGCCTGTTTGCGGGTCTTTAATATAAAAACTGTCTTTGGCTTGCGGTTCGAGCGTATTGGTCTCATATACCGGCAGGTTGAAATGCAAAACGGTTTCGGCTTTCGAGCCTGTTTGTGAAACGCGGTGGAACATCAACGTGTATTCCATGCAGGTGTCCAACACTCCGACACACAAAGTATCGTTCAGATCGGCCACTTTTCCGCCCAAATCGTTCAGGTGGAAAGTCAATGTGTCGGCTTGTATGGTGTCTTTGTCGAGTATCCACTTGTAAATGCGTGTGGAGTTGGCTGACTGGGCGAGCAGGGAGTTCGGCGAGGCGTACAAAGACACGGCTGTGTGGCGTGGCACGGCCAAAGTCGTCCCGCTATAGTTTTTATCGTCGCCATACGCAATAAACGGGTCTATCTCCGACACCTCCACGCGGAACGTTTGTTGTAATCGGGCACCGGCCTGATTGGTCATCGTCACCCGGTAATAAGCATTCGATGAAACGCTCGGCAGCGTCATCAGATTTTCGTTGTGGCTCAGTGCATTCCAATTCTGCCCATTGGTACTTTTTTCCCACTTCCATTCACGCACAGGAGTATCAATATACTCCATCCCAAATGTCAGTTCATCATATTTCTTCACGTAAATCAACGTGTCTGTTCCCGTGGTACCGTTCATTCTATAATAAGGAGTAAAGTTGCCGGTCCATCCCTCCCCTTCCACATGAAGGGCGAACAACTGCGTGTTGTTCACGCCTTTTTCATTGGTATAATGCACACGGAAGGTACGCGAAGTGTCCAACACGATGTCACGTGTGGAAGAAGTGCATGCCGGGTCATCGTCCCATGTCCATTTACCGGTATCCGTTTCTCCGTCCGGCAATAGGGCCGTCAGGGTCACGGTCGCCCCTTTGGGGATACAGTTCACGTCAGGCCGGTCGATTTCACGGTCTTCATACGCGATTTTTCCACTCAGGACCGTGGGGACTTTAGTCTTGTCCTCCAACGGGTCGAGCGTACACATCAGGGTACTGAAACCCAAATGGTCGTATCCGCCGCTGTTCCCTCCGCCGAATCCGCCTCCTGCGTCTATACCGTTTTCGTTCATTTCGAGCATCTTTCTGGAGTAAGGCACCTCTATGCCTCGTATGTTTTCATAGTAATTCACGATACGGGCTTGAGCCGGACGGTTGGTTCCCCGTCCTCCGTCTCCCATTCTCATGAAAGTCCCGTCGCAATTCGTATAAGGACTGTTCGGCAAGTCGTCCACTCCGGAATTATAGGCGTTGACGTATTCAAACCCACATACGATACGGTCGTCCTTCAGGGCATAAAAGTCATCGCCTTGGTTTCGCCCCGTGCCGCAAAGGTCTGCGGCCAACGCAAGCGCCATGGCAGCATGCCCTTGGTCGCGGTTGGATTCCTGCATCTGCCCGAAATAGCCGAAGGGGCCGCGTTCGTCCGGATGAAGTTTCCAGACCAAATGATGCAGCGACTCGCCATAACGGTGGTCTTCCATATACTTATAATACTCCGTAGCTTGGTTGTAGATGAAGACATCGTCGCACAAGATACCGATGCTCATCGCACACAGCACGTTGCACAAGCCCCAATTCGACCAATAATGGTCGTCTTGTGTCCCGTTGCGTCCTTGCAGGAAACCGATTACTCCGTGGTACCACACTTTCAGCATCCATTCTTTGAATCGTCCGAAGTCCGTGGCATTCCATCCCGGATAGTCGCGCATCAGTTCGGCAGCGTTGGCAAACTGGTAGCCATACAGCCCGTATGCCAGACAGGCATTCGTGTCTCCGCTCACCTTCTTGCAGGTCTTGGCCCAAGCATTAAGGATTTGGACGGACTTGTCTGCATACGCCTTATCGCCGGATATGTGCCAGACCAACGCACATTGGTAAGCCGTGGCGGCATCCCGGTAAGCCAACTGGTAATTGTCCGGGTCGGGTTCCCAAATCGTCCGGCCTCCGCGTACGATTTTCTCGACCGGAGCAGCCTTCCAGTCCAAACTGACATGCGGGCTGGTCAGCAGTTTCCTGTAAGCGGAAGCCCAAGGCTCCTCGCCGGCTTCTACCTTGGCTTTTGTCCGGTCCAGGTCGGCCTGCGTATGCAACATACCGGGATGGATGAAGTTTTGTGCATTCAGCCATAACGAACTGCACAGCGTCATGACTATCAAGTATCTTTTCTTCATGGTAAATGTTTTTAATGAACCGTGGCAAAGTTAGCAGGTAAATACCGTACGGGGACGGATGAAAAAAAGCATCTTTTATGTCGTTCTGAACCAAATGCGCCTGAAGGATGTTTTTCTAGCCACGGCATGAGGGAAAATGTCCGAAAAAGACGGCCGATTCAGCACAATGCAACAAAACAACCTATATTTTGAACCAAAATATCCTACGTCAAGTGGTGCCGATTGCCTATCTTTGTCTAATCATCATTTGTTATTTGAAAGAAAAGCCATGGATACCGTAAAACGAAAAGCAGGAAAGCGTGCCATAAGGACAGTCGTTCCGATGTTGTTCCTGTTGCTGGCCTCGTGCCTCCACGCACAAGACCGTCAATACAAATTCCGCCTTATCGATGCTTCGGACGGACTTTCGGACGGACAAATCCGCAGCCTGACGATGACGGAAGAAGGTTGTATCGCCATCAAGACCGGGTTCATTCTGAACATTTACAACGGTGCCACGTTCGACCGATTCCCATACGACAAGACACGTAAATACATTTGGGCATACGACCGTCCGCCCAAAGAGTATTACGACCGCGAAGGACGGATGTGGCTCAAAGAGTTGGGCTACCTGCTTTTGCTCGACATGAAGAGCGGACAATATGATTATTCCGTCTCCGAGGTGTTGGCTTCCATGGGAATAAATCGGCGGCTGAAGAACCTGTTTATAGACGATTACAAGAATTATTGGTTCGTGACCGAAGACAATACCGTCTCCTTCTACGACGTGGAACAGGGGCGTTTGCGCACCATTGAGGATGGCGGCAGTGAATTTACCCGGAAATACGGCGTACCGGTGGAAATGACGCAATACAAGAATCTCTGTTGGATTGTGTATGAAAGCGGACTGATTCGCTACTGGGACTACTCTTCGGCCGAGTTCGTGTCGCAAGAGACACGTTTCCTGCATGTCATCAACAGGCTTACCGACCGTATATACCTGCATCCGGATGCCCAAGGAAACATCTGGCTGATGTACAACAACGGACTATTCTTCTACAATCGCATGGAACGCACTTGGAAGGAGGCATGCGGCATAAGCGGACTTTCCAACTTCTTCACGTGCATGGATTTGGACCGGGACGGCAATGTGTGGGTCGGCACGTCCAAATCCGGCCTCCGCATCATCGATGCCCGGACGTTCGAGGCAACCACACTTCCTGCACTGGAACTGACCGACGGAGGGACATTGGAAAACGATATTTACACGGTATTTTCCGACCGGAACGGGGGGACATGGGTGGGCACCCTCTTTCAGGGCTTGTGTTATTACCATCCCAGCATGCAGAAGTTCTCTCTCGGTCACACCGTGAACCGCTATTCGTCCGTCACCAGCGAGAGCATCCGGTGCTTTTTGGAGGATGCCGACGGGTCTGTACTTATCGGAGGCGTTTTCGGCCTCTTCCGTTTCCGGCCGTCTACCGGTGCGATGGAGCAAGTATTCAAGGCCGAACCGAATGACATTTGCCTTTCCGTCTTTAAGGACAAGGGCGGACGTATATGGGTGGGCACCTTCCTTCACGGTTTTTATTGCATCGAGGGCGGACAGGTTCGCAACCTTCTCCGTTCTACGGTGAATTGGGAACAAGACCCTAACCAAAACATATCCCGTGCTTTGTATGAAGACAGCGAAGGCCGTTATTGGGCCAGTGTGACCGGCGGGGTCGGACGTTTCGATCCGGCCACGGGAAAGATGGCCTATATGTTGCACGACCGTCATCCCGAACTCCGTTCATACGCCGTGGTTCATGCCTTCTATCCGGTGGACGGCCATACGTTCGCCGCTTTGGGCAACAGCGGCATCTACTATTACGACACGCAGAAAGACAGCGTGTGGATTCCGGCTTTTCTGAAAGAACAGCGGTATGCCGACACCAAATATTTCTGCATGCTGAAAGACCGCCACGGCGTGGAATGGTTCGGGACGGAAGACGGCATCTTGGTGTTTGACCCTCGCCACAAGGAAGCCACGGTGCTGACCGAGTCCGACGGACTGCCCAACAATGCCGTCACGGCCTTGTTGGAGGACAACGAGGGAATGGTATGGGCTTCCACGTTGAACGGACTTTGTAAAATCGCACCTCGTGAAGACCCTGCCGGGAAAGGATTTTCCGTGGTGAGCTATGGGGAAACCGACGGGTTGCAGGGCGGCAAGTTTTATGAGAATGCGGCTTTGAAAACCCGGTCCGGGCTTTTGTTCTTCGGTGGGGCCCACGGATTCAATTATTTCAATCCTTCGGAAATCCGATACGACCGAAGCGACAACCATCCCGTCTTCACCCGTTTCTATCTGTTCAACAACCCGTTGAAAGTGAACGAGGCATACAACGGGCATGTGATTCTGACGCAGACCGTGGACCGAACGTCGGAAATCCGGCTCCGTCACGACGAGAATTTCGTCATGATAGAATTTTCAGGCCTGAATTATGTCAACCCTTCGCACACTTACTATAAGTATAAACTGCTGAATTACGATAAGGAGTGGAACGAGGTGGTGGCCGACGGGAGCGGACGCGCCACCTATACCGGATTACAGCCCGGCGAGTACAAATTCGTGGTCTACACCGCCAACGGAGACAAGATTTGGGGGAAGACACCGGCCGAAATAACCATTACCATTGCGCCACCGTTTTGGGCGACGGCATGGGCCATCGCGGTGTACGTCGTGCTGGCTGCCGGTTTGATGGTCTGGTCGTGGAGAAGGTTCCGGAGGCGGGCACAGCTCAAAATCCGGATGGCTCAAGAAGCCAACGAACGGAAACAGCGCGAAGAGCTCGACCAGATGAAGTTCCGCTTCTTCACGAACATCAGCCATGAGTTCCGCACTCCCCTCACCCTGATTCTTACGCCTTTGGGGGCACTCATCCACGATACGGGCGAACCGGAGCTGAAAAAGAAGCTGGAACCTATTTACAATAATGCGCGCCGCCTGCTCAATCTGGTAAACCAGTTGCTCGATTTCCGTAAATTGGAAATGAAGGGCGAGCGTCTCAGGTTGAAGATGAACGATATGGTCTTTTTTCTGGAAGAGGCTGTCAGGCAGTTCACCGACTTGGCGGCAAGCCGTGAGATAGAACTTTCCTTCGAGCCTAAAGTGGAACGTCTTTTCATGAATTACGATTCCGACAAGATGTATAAGATGCTCAACAACCTGCTTTCCAATGCCTTCAAATTCACCTCCGCGCACGGACAGGTACGGGTCACGCTGGAGAAGGTATCGGAAGACGGACGGCCGTATGCGGCGGTCAGGGTGGAAGACACCGGATGCGGCATTGCGGAAAAGGATTTGCCCTTCGTTTTCGACCGTTTCTATCAGACAGCCACGGAGGGACAACCGGCCGGGCAAGGCAGCGGCATAGGTCTCCATCTGGTGCGCGAGTACGCCAAACTGCATGAAGGAAAGGTCACGGTGGAAAGCCGGACGGGAGAAGGCACGGCCTTCACCCTGTATATCCCGACCGACCTGCATGGCGGAGGGGCGGCACCTGCGGCAGAAGAAAAGGCGGAATGCCGGGACGAAGAGAGCGAAATCCACGACATGCCGCCCACGGAGACGGGACGGAAGAAGATTCTGGTGGTGGAGGACCACGACGAATTCCGTCATTTCCTGGTGGAGCAACTGCAAAAGGACTTTTGTGTGATGGAAGCGCGCGACGGCGTGGAGGGCGAACAGGCGGCACGGACGGAGTTGCCGGACTTGATTGTGTCCGACCTGATGATGCCCCGCATGGACGGCATGGAACTGTGCCGCAGGCTGAAAGGCGACATACAGACCTCACATATCCCGTTCATCCTGCTTACGGCCCGCAGTTCCGACGATTCGCGCATCGGGGGATATGAAGCAGGGGCGGATTCTTATATCTCGAAACCGTTCAACTGGGAAATGCTGCAAGTGCGCGTCCGCCAACTCATCGAGCAGAAAGAACGGCGGCAAAAGATGTTCCGCAAGTCCATCGACGTGTCTTTCGAGGCCATCACCACGACTTCGATAGACGAGAAGCTGATGGAGAAAGCCTTGGAGGCCGTCAAGAAGAACATCAGCAATCCGGAATATTCCGTGGGCGACCTGAGCTTGGGCGTGGGGATGAGCAAGACCCAGTTGAACCGCAAAATGCAGGCCATTGTCAACCTCACGCCCTTGCAGTTCATCCGTTCCATCCGGTTGAAACGGGCAGCCCAGTTGTTGAAGGCCACTACATGCAGCGTGAACGAAATAGCGGACCTCACGGGATTCAACACCATCAAGTATTTCAACCTGCATTTCAAGGAAGAGTTCGGCATGACGCCGACACAGTTCAGGGAAAAAGAAGGAAAGGCGCAAAATGACGTAACAATCGGCTGAAATCATCCCATTCCGTCGCCTGCCGTTAGGCTACTTTTGTGGTAGAAATCAAACGATGTGCCATGGAAGTAAGAAACGACGAAAAAGGACTGGCCGCGTGTTACGTACGGCAAAAGGAAGCTTTGAAGCATTATATCGCATCCCGCATCGATCGCCCCGACGAGGCGGAAGATGTGGTGCAGGATGTGTTTGAGAGACTGTGGAAGCATAAGGATTTCATAAGTCCGGAGGCTGTGGTGTCCTTGGCTTACAAGGTGGCACGTAACCTGATGGCCGATCGCCAACGAAGATACCGCAAGGAAAATGACGTGTGGGGCGAACTGTTTTACACGCAGGAGACCTTGCAAGACACGACGGAGGAAAAAGTATCTTTCAAGGAATTGAAACTGATGTTCGACCGTTTGGTGTTTGCCCTGCCGGAAAAGCGGCGCAAGGCGTATTGCCTGTCCTTTTTTGAAAACCTCACCCCTTCCGAGATCGCCCGTGAATTGTCTGTTTCAAAGCGTACCGTGGAACAGCATATCTTATTGGCACGCAAGGATATTAAGACGCAGTTGCAAAAGGAATACTTCAGATATGGGTGAAGTGTTTGGAGGGACTTACATTTGTACGTTTTAGAGAACTTTAAGCTGTCAAAAAGACAGTTTTTCCGGAATTCCCGTATTTCAAGAATAAGAGAAAAAGGGCTTTTCAGGTCTTTTTTCTGTATATTTATACGGTATAAATACAATATTATGGCATAAATCCTGCATATTCGTGCTTTTTTCTCAGCCGAACGGTAAATCGTTCGGCTGAAAGCGATTTTTCATTCTCAGCACGTTGTGCGCCCAAACTCTTCCGAAAGGGGAATCCGGAGGCTGAAAGAGGCAGGAAAATGCCCTTTGAGGGGGGCTTCAGACGCTATCTGAAGAAAATCTGTCTCGCAAAAACGGAATCAAAGTGTTCCGGATATTCGCGTCCGGCTGACAGGCCGACCGCTTCCTTCCGCATCTATTTCCTTGCTGCCGGACAGAAAGAAAGTAAAAACAAGTCTATGCTTACAGCAAGTTAAAATCCCGCCCTCGCGAGAATGCCTTATTTATTTCCGGCTTCGGACCAAAGGGCAAATACGCGATTCTCGTAAGGGTGGGATTGACAGATTGACAAAACGATAAAATGAGACAGAAGAACAAAAGAACAAAATATTTTGGCTTGCGCAGCCTTTTGTCCTTTTGTTCTTCTGTCTTATCCCTTTCGTTATCGAGACATCTACTTACATTCGCGTTTTATCCTGATAACCGTGAAGGAATAGGCCGGCATTTCATAGGGGAACTTCTCCCCTATTTCCATTGCGCTTTCTACCGGTACGGCATCCTTGTCGGACGGGAGACCCGAAAGGACGGTCTTCTGCCCTACGGCTTGATGTCCGGCCAACGACGGGATTTCCACATCCGTTTTGACCGCCACTGGGAGCAGGTTCACCAATTTCACGATAAGGTCGCCGCTTTCGCCGTCTTTCACCACGGAAACGCCCACGCGGTTTCTCACGTTTTTCTCCTTGCGGTCCAGCAAGACTGTGGAAGGAAGGTATTCGCTTCCGGAGTTCCGGCCGAACAACTGTTGTACGTAATAGTCCGTAGTGAGTCTTACGTCCGTATTGTTGAAGTATATCAAGTCGGGTGTCCATTGCGTGCGCCCTTCTTTAGCCAGAAGCGGAGCGTAGGAGGCCATGCTCACCACGTCGCCGTTACGCTCGATAGACGTAAGGTACAAGGCCGTGGACAGGGCGGTTTCCATGTTATTGACCCGTCCCGGGGCATGGGCGGCATATTCCCCCAGATAGACTTTGGATTTGCTGCGGTCGTAGTGGTCGTAATAATCCTGATGGTTGATATACCATCCCGGCGTGTTGTAATTATGCTCGTCTACCATGGGCAGTTTCAAGCGGTCGGCCAAGGCCCAACCTTCTTCGTAGTCCGTTCCTTCGCAGGACGGTCCCGTCGTGCCGATGACTACGATGTCGGGATATTTGGCCCGGATGGCTTCATAAATCATCGTAAACCGTTCCGTAAACACGCGGCTGATGAGGTCTTCGTTGCCCAGTCCGATGTATTTCAGGTTGAACGGTTCGGGATGTCCGGCCTTGGCTCGTTCGCGTCCCCATCGTGTGGTTTTGGCATCGCCGTTGGCATATTCAATCAGGTCGAGCACGTCCTGTATGTACTGCCCCATCTCCTCCATCGGGATGCCGCCCTGTTGGCCGTTGGCCGTCACGAAATCTTTGGAATGATGGCTCGGGCCTCCGATACCGGAGTTCTGGCAGGGCACGCCTGCGGCCACGACCGGCAGCGGTTCGGCACCGATGTCCTCGCAAAACTGGAAATACTCGAAGTAGCCCAAACCGCGCGTCTGGTGGTAACGCCAGATGTTGGCCGCCGGTTTTCGGGCTTCCAACGGGCCGATGGTCTCTTTCCAATGATAGATGTTGTCCACCCCGTCCCCATGGGCCAGACATCCGCCGGGGAAGCGGACGAAACGCGGACGGATGTCGGCAATGGCCTGCGCCAAGTCGGCGCGAAGTCCGTTCTTCCGTCCCTTGAACGTCTTTTGAGGGAACAGTGAAATCATGTCGAGGGCATACCGTCCGGCAGACTGCGGGATGATGACGAGCCGGGCCTGCGCGACGGTGGCTGTGGCTTTCAACACGGCTTCCCGTTTCTTCCAGGTTTTGGAGGACAGCTTGACGGTGGTCTCGGCCACAGTCTTTCCCTGTGGGTCGACCAGACGTACCACGGCCTTTCCGCCTCCCTTGCCGTCCGGTGTACGGGTGAAAAGCGAAAAGTCGTACTTCTCGCCTTCTTTCACCGCGATGCCGTCGAATCCCGTATTCGTGAAGCCGCCGCCGGGCTGCGCCACGTCGAGCACGGCGTAATGGGGATTGTTGGGATGGACGGGCTGTTCCGTGGACACGTCGAATGCCATGCCCTCGCCCTCCACGCTCCACGCATAGCGGCTATTCCAATTCCGGTCTTTATTGCCGTCGGCTTCGGAGTACTCGAAATCCCGGTTCTGTACCAGTTCGGCATACAGTCCGCCGTCGGCTGCGTAATTCAAGTCTTCAAAGAACACGCCAATCAGGTTCTCACTGATGGGTTTCGCCCGGCCTTCGTCCACGGTAATCCGTGCATTGACCGTTTGCAGTCCGGCAAACCGGGCCGCGTCGTGCTCGGCACGTTCGCCCCTCAGCGCATTGAGGGCGGAACGGTATATGCCATGGCGTTCCATGCCTTCCAATATGCCGTAGGATACTTTCAGGGCATACCCCGCAATCGTCTTGTCGCCGATTTGCACCGTGTCAGCCACCGGCATACGCCCGTTTTTCACGGCAAACTTGCCTTGCTCCGTGGCCATGAAGTATTCTTGGGGCGTCCATTTTATCAGGTCGGCGGACGAAGCATAGCCTATCGCGCTGCCTTCCGGGTCCAAGTCCCAGAAACAGTGCAACCTTCCGTCCTGCCGGTCTTGTATCAGACGCGGCTTGTACATGTATTTCCAAGCACCGAAGTCGCACCGCATAAAGACCATTCCTTCCGCCACGTCCTGCCAGTGCTTCCCGTCCGCGCTCCAGACGAACTGCATGCCGCGCCGTCCGTGGTCGTTGGTCGTGGGATAAGGGAAGACATAAACGGAATCGGGTTGTGCCGCCCGTACGGCACATGGCAAAGCCTGCATGAGGCAAAGTGCCATAAAAGGTTTCAGGATATTCATGTCTTCGGTCAATATAATGGGTAATTGTGAGAAACAGGGGTCATGATGAAGGTGAACTCATAATCTTCATACGGCAGGCGGAATTCCGGTTCGGGCATGGCCCCCCAACTGTCGATACAAGCCAGTCCCATCTGTGCCTTGTCTATCAGAACGTTGGTCAGGTCTGCCTTTTCCACTTCCTGCGAATGTCCCTGTTTCTTCACCGGTCCTTCGTCCAACGATTCGATGGTGTAGTGCAGGGAGGAAGCCGAGAACGGGGCATCGGCCACGAACTGCAACCCCGTGCCTTTCACGTCGAGGACTTTCCACCAACGGATGTCTGTTTTCGTGCCCGTCTCTTGCGGACGGATGTAGGGATAGAACTGTTCGTCTACGGTCTGGTGATAAATGCCGAGGTCTGTGCTGTAGTTGCGGTTGCTGTAATTCTCCACCGGCCCGCGTCCGTAGTAAGAAACGTATTCAAAATCCTTGGGCATGACCAGTTGCATGCCGAAGCGGAACATGTCGGATGCCTTTTTTCCCTTGTCGGCCACCATCTTTTGGTTGACCCTTACGGCTCCCCGGTTGTTGATGGTATAGGTCAGGTAAAGTTTGGCCGACACGCTCCTCATGTCGTATTCCGCCGACACGACGACCTGTCCTTCTTTCGTTTCGTGTTTTAACGACGTGAGACGCAGGTCGGGATTTTTCCAAGCCGCATATTTGTGTTGCAGTTTGGCACCGTAATCATTGTCGGTCGGGGCGCGCCAGAAGTTCGGTGTCAGCGCACCGCCTTTCCGGATGAACTCCGTCCGGTTCACGGCATAGCGTTCCATGTATCCGGTCATCTTGTTGAAACGTACTCGGAAGTTCTCTCCCGTGATAATCAGATGGGCCAGATTACGGTCGTTGACTTGCGGGACGACATCCGGAATGTAACGCACGCTTTCGTTCTTCAAAACCATGTCCGGTGCCTGATAGGGCCGGAGTTCGATTTGTGCCTTGGCCACCACGTGACGCGCCGGAATGATGCCTTCTCTTTCCCGTTGCAGGTATCTCACGTTGAGCAACCATTCGCCTTCCCCGTCAGTTCCGCCCCAGTCCAAGGTCATCGTGGCGGTTTGTTGCGGTTGGCAATCTATCCGTTCCACCGTTCCGCTGCGCATGACTTTTCCGTCTTTCAGTGTTTCCCACTCCATGACGTATGCCGAAAGGTCGCGGAAGAAATTCTCGTTGTATACCTTGATTTCGCCTTTCGACAAATCTCCGGGCGTGGTCCAGATGTTCTGGTAGAAGTATCTCACTTCGTAGCTGTGCGGGTTCGGTACACGGTCGGGACCGAACAAGCCGTTGACCATGTAATTGTCGTCCTTGGTCTTATAATCGTCGAAGTCCCCATCGTAACCGTATATCATTTCCCCGTTGCGGCCGGTCCATCTCGGCGACTGGTCCACCCAGTCCCAGATGAAACCGCCTTGGAACTTGGGATACTTCCGGATTAAGTCCCAATAAATGTTGAAGTCGCCCAAAGCGTTCCCCATGGCATGGGCATATTCGCACATGATGAAGGGTTTCTGTTTGTTGTCGTCCTCGCAATACTTGATGCAACGGGAGTAAGTGGGATACATCGGGCAGTAGACATCGGTATTGGAACCGGTGTCGTAAGCTTGTTCAAAGTGGACGAAGCGGCTGGGGTCTTCCTGTTTGATCCAGTCGTAACAGGCTTCGAAGTTCGAACCGTCGCCACACTCGTTGCCCATCGACCACAAGATGATGCTCGGATGGTTGAAGTTGCACTGCACGTTGCGTTGGTTACGTTCCAGATGCGCTTTCTTGTAAGCCGGGTCCTTGGCCAACGACTTTTCCTTGAAACCCATGCCGTGGCTTTCGAGATTGGCTTCGGCTACGATGTAAAGGCCGTAACGGTCGCACAGTTCATACCAATACGGATCGTCCGGATAGTGGCAGGTGCGCACGGCATTGACATTGAATTTCTTCATGAGTTGTATGTCTTGGAGCATCCTCTCGCGGGTGACATACGAGCCTCCGTCGGGATCCATCTCATGACGGTTTACTCCTTTGATGAGCACGGGCTGCCCATTTACCAAAAGTTGGCTGTCCTTGATTTCGATTTTCCGGAATCCCACTTTTACGGGTATGACTTCGCGGATGGCGTTTCCGTCTTTCAGTGTAGCCCTGAGGGTGTAGAGGTAGGGTGTCTCTGCCGTCCATTTATGGGGGTTCTTCACCGGCATGACGACGGATGGGGTTCCCGTTTCGCGGACTTCTTTCATGCAGACGGTTTCCCCGCGTGCATCGAGTAATTCGAGTGTAATGCTAGCCTTACCCTTTACATCCATTCGGACCTCCAGTGTCCCGTCCTGATACCGGTCGTCCAAGTCGGGAGTGACCCGAAAGTCCTCTATCCGCTTGGCGTGGCGCACGTAGAGGTAGCAGTCGCGTGATACGCCGCTGTAACGGAAGAAATCCTGGTCCTCCAAGTAGCTGCCGTCGCACCAACGGAACACTTGGAAGGCTATCAGGTTCTTTTGCCCCGGTTTCAGGTAAGGGGTCAGGTCGAACTCCGCCTCCATTTTGCTGTCCTCGCTGTAGCCCACAAACTTTCCGTTGACCCATAGGTACATGTTGGAAGACACGGCACCGAAATGGGCGATGATGTCTTTCCCTTTCCAGTCTGAAGGAATCACCACTTCACGGCGGTAGGAACCTACGTGGTTGTTTTCCGTCGGGACATGGGGCGGCTTCTTGAACGTGCGTCCTTCGTAGCCTTTCCATCCGAAATCCACTCCTGCGTATACCGGGACATCATAACCGTTCAGTTCCCACACGCCCGGAACCGGGAAATCCACCCAACCTTTGTCGTTGAAATCCGTCTTCCAGAAGCCTTCCGGACGTGCATCCGCATGTTCCACCCAGTTGAATTTCCAGTTCCCGTTCAGGCTCATGAAGTTTCCGGACAGTTCTTTCATTCCTTTTGCCGCCAGTTCCGTACTTTCATAGGCAAAAAAGTCGGTGTGCATGGGGGCACGGTTGACGGCATTGATCTCAGGGTCTTGCCACTCCTTGAATGTTTGTGCGTAGGCATGGCATGCGCATACGCCTAATATACCCAATAATATTCGTTTCATCGTATGTCGATTTTGTTTATAAATGTATATGATATGCTCTTTATTATAGACTTGGAACGACTTGTTTTATTGTGCCGTCTTCATTGAAAAACACGCGGTCCATGCAGACTTCGCGGTGATAACCCGCTTCACGCCCCATCGTGATGCCGTCGGGGAACTTGAAGCGGTGGTAGACGATGTACCATTCGTCCGTGCCGGGCACTTGCAGGAAGGATTGGTGGCCTGTGGCATAAATGCCCTGGTCGGGCTTTTTGCAGACTACCACCCGGCTTTCCGACGGGTCGATCGGGCCGACGGGGGACTTGGAACGCACGTAACGGACTTCGTAGTCCGCGCTCCGCGTGTCGTTTTTAGACCATGTGAAATAATAGTATCCGTCACGGTAAAAGACGTAAGGCGCTTCACTGTAATGCCGGTCGTTGTCGATGAGTATCTTCGTGGTGTTCGGTTTGACGGATACCATGTCATCGTTCAGTTCACACACTGCCATGTAATAGTTGCCCCAGTACAAATAAGTCTTGCCGCTCACGGGGTCGGTGAAAACGTCTGGGTCGATATTCTGTCCGCGTTTCATTCCGCCCGGAAGTTCCTTCCCTATCAGCGGTTGGCCGCTGTCCTTGAACGGGCCGAGCGGATGGTCGGCTACCGCCACGCCCACTTGCTTCTCTGCCGTGTAATAAAAATAATATTTGTAACTGCCGTCTGTTTGTTTTTTCTCGATGATACAAGGTGCCCATGCGTTCTTTTTCGCCCATGAAACCTGTCTCAAATCCAACATGACACGCTCTTCTTTCCACGTTTTCAAGTCGGCGGACGAGAAAGCCTTGAAGCTTGTGCCGCCCCATCCCGGTATACCGTCCGTCGTGGGATAAACGTAGTATTTTTGCGTTTGCTCGGAATACAGTATTTCCGGGTCGGCATAATAACCGGGGAACAGGGGATTTTTCTGTATGGATGCCGTGGAAACGTATTTCCGTTTGTTCTTGAGCCAGTAAGCTTCAAGCTTGTCGGCCTCCTCGGTGGTCAGATGCACCACGGCCCCATGCTTGGGAGCGTTGAAATTCGTGGATTTCATCACTCCTTCGTTGAAACGTCCCAGATTTTTAAACGTGATGAAGTCCGACGTTTCGGTAAAGGCGAAATTGTGTGGCGTGATACTATATACATCGTACATCAGCACCCATTTGTCCTCTCCGAGGCGTTTCCATACTGTGGGAGCCTCGCAAGATTTCGGTTCAAAGTCGTACCAACGCGGATCGTATTCGTAGTCTCCGCTGATACGGTCGGAAACAGCCTGCTTGATACCCGGCTGTCCGTCGTGAGCCACGTAGAAAAGATGGTACTTATCTCCTACCTTGGTGATGTCGCCGTCGATGGCCGAAACCGTTTCGTCCGGGTATTCGTAGAGCAGTTGGGGCAGGCTCTCGATACGGTCGAAATCATCGTTTACGTACACGTAATACAGTTTGTTGCGTTCGTTGCGGAAGCGCATGGTATAGTAAATCATCAGTTTGCCCACCCGTTCGTCGTAGGCAATTTCGGGTGCCCATGCGCAGCCTATTTCACTCAATCCGGCCGTCAGTTGGTCGAAACGGATGTTGGCGCGTTTCCAGTTTACCAAGTCCCACGACTTCATCAGCACAAGCCCCTTATTGTTTCCCCAACCGTACATGTTGCGGTCGCGCTCCCACTCCGTTTCGCGGTAGCCGTCGCGGCGGGCAAAGACATGGAGGTCGGTCATGGCCAAATAGAATGCGCCGTCCGGTCCACGGTAGATATAGGGGTCGCGTATCCCTCTTTGGTAAGCAATCGTATCGCCGGCCAAGACGGGTTCCCCGTCGTTCAGAGCCGTGAACGTGTATCCGTCCCGGCTCAATGCCATGTAAAGGCCGTGCGTTTCGTCCTTGTGGAACACCATCAGGTAGGCACTCAGGTCTTTTTCCTGAGGAACGGCGTTTTTATAACGGAACCGGCGGAAAGCGGCTTCACCCTTCCCGATGGAAACCAATCCTATACGTAAGGCATAGAAACCTTTATAGGCGTTGTGGTGCATGCCGGACACATCTATGCCTTCGGCCAGTGTGGTCCATTCCTTTTCGTTCTTTCCAACCGATATGGAGACGTGGTTGCCTTGGTTCTTTATCCGTACCGTGAACTGTCGGCCTAACGTGTTGGGCAATTCTGTCTTTTGTCCGGCGTGCCGGTAGACGGTGAATGTCTTGCCGTCCGACACCAGTCCGGCGTATGCTTTTTCGCTATAATAAAGCAGGAGTCCGGCTGTATTGTTTTTCCCGACCGTGACTTCAACTTGGGTTTCGTAGTTCTTGTCTTCTGCGGTAGCCAGCAACAAACGGCCGTCTGCCGGAGTCTTGCCTTTAGCCTTCAGCCGCAGTGTCCGGTTTTCGAGGGTCGCGGCTTTCGGGGCATATTCTTTCCAGAACGTCCATTGCAGGCCCAGTTCCGCTCCTTGGAAGTCGTCGGAAAGTTTCAGACCGTGACGGACGGGAACCTCTGCCTTGGGAAACGTGCCTGTGGACTTGGCACGACACCATCCGTCCGGTGTCCACTCGATCGGTTCGATAAGGGTTTGACGTCCCAAAGTATGGTAACCTTTGGCGTATGCGTGGTACACCACCCACCAGTTTCCGTTTACGTCGTCTATCAGTGTGCCGTGCCCCCTGGACCACCAGCTTTCTCTTTCACTGTAAGTGTGCACCAACGGGTTGAACGGAGAGTTCTCCCACGGACCGAGTACGCTTTTCGAGCGTGCCGTCACGACCATGTGACTGGTACCCGGTCCGGCAGTTCCGCCTTCGGCCGACGTGAGGTAATAGTAGCCGTTGTGGTAGTTCAGTTTCGGAGATTCCAGATACATGCCTTCCGTCCGCCAGTTCCGGGGATAGGGCCAACCGTCGTATACCTTTTTCACCTCGCCCACCGTAGACAATCCGTCGTCGGAGAGCTGCACGATTTTGCCTTCGGAGAGATACAGGTAACGTTTTCCATCCGCATCGGCCACATGCCCGGGGTCGATGCCGTTCACCTTCAAATCTTTTGGTGCACTCCACGGCCCGCGGATGTCGTCCGCCCATATCACCCAGTTCGTCCCGGCAGCCGGATAATAGATGTAATACCTATTATTATACTTCACCAAATCCGGTGCCATGGCCGAGCCTTCCCATTGTGCCATGGCACGGCATACCGGTTCCCAATGTTCCAAGTCCTGGGAATGCCAGATGAGGAAGCCCGGCGCATAATAAAAAGGAGAATGCGTCATGTAGTAATCCTTCCCGTCACGCAGGATGGTGGGGTCGGGATAGTCTCCGGCAAGGATGACTTTCGGAAAGTCTTTTGCACAGACGGCCCAACTCAGTAAGGAGAACAAGACAAGAGAAACATACTTTTTCATAAATTCATCGTCGATTATTCTATTTCACTACATATTTCTTTCCGTCCATGATGTAGATGCCCTTATGTAGACCGCGCAGAGCCTCGGACTTCCTTACTTGTTTGCGTACCATCCGGCCGGACAAGTCATATACATCCACTTCTTTCATCAGGTCATTGTTATCCACGGAGGGAGCCGAGATATTGTCGCCTTTGTTCGGACCTACGTAATAAAGGCGGAAATTATCGGCAAACCAATATTGTCCGTTCCCGGTAATGACACCGCTTCCCTTGATACCGATGACCAGGCTTCCGTTTTCTACATAAATTTCCGGTATGACCGTGGTGGTAGACAACGTGTTTTGAGCGATGTCCCATGCGTCGGTATCGGCATTGAAAGCAGCTTCCGCGTATACGCTGTCGCTGAATACGTAAACCGTGCTGTCGTTTTGGTTGATGTCGGGTACAATTTCGGTGGACACGTTGCGCGTCAAAGCATACAACTGCAACAGTTCCGGACTCTTCGTACACCAAGTGGTGGCCTCCAAACGGTAAGCTCCATCGGGCAAAGCGACCTTGCTTTCTTGTGCCCCATAGTTGCCCAAAACTTGATGGTAATCGGTAGAAGAAGCGATGTTGTTGCTCTCTTTTCCAGACCAGCTCCAACAATACAACCAAGTGTCGCCGCTCGTCGCTTTGGTACGTTCCTGACTGTCAGCCGTCGTTTGGCACTCCCAACCGTTGGCTACGGTGTTGATTGGCGTATTATTGTCGTCCACTGCATTTTGATAGATATTCGGATTGACAATGAAACTCGTCATGTCCAACGGGTTTTCTTTGGCGCTTTCTTTCACGTCCTGTGTCATGGCTTCCACACATTCCATCTTCAACAGTTCCGTGAATTCGTCGGCATCGATTGGGTCAATCTCATCGCTTTTCAAAAGTGCCACCACGTTTTTATACGCTTCGCTTTCGGTCAATCCGCCGATTTGGTCGGCCAAGGTTTTGGCTTTACCTAACGGGAAGCAGAGCGCGATGGAAGCTTTCAAGGCTTCGGTCGCATCGTTCAATACAGTTGTCTTCTCAACTATCCTTTCGTCCAAGTAATTTCCCCATGTCATCTTTTCCGCGTAAGCCGCAGCGTCCTCCAATGCCATGGAGAAATCGGCCGTAACCTTAGGTTGGGCTACAACCAGACCTTCATTTAATTGACTGTTCAAAACGGTACCGTTGCTTAAGAGAGGCGTGAGGGTTTCATAATTTGTAATAATCGTGTTGCCTTCTTCCAACATGCGGTCCATATCCTCGATGGCTAATTGTAACTCTTCTTGTGTTCCGGATTCGATGAAGTCGGGATAACCGTCTTCCGGATCCAAGGCAAAACCGAGGTCGTCGCTGTCGTCGATACCGGCTTCCACCATCTTTTCATGCAGCAGGGCCGCTTCATCCAGTCGGGCTTGCAGACGGTCGCGGTAAGCAGAGATTACATCGCTCTTGATGTAATAAAGGCGGAAGTTGTCGGCATACCAACTTTTACCGTTTCCACCTGTCGTGCCTACGCAAACCATACCGATATGAAGTTTACCGTCGCGCACTTCGAAGTTCTCTGTTTCCGTCGTTGTAGCCAGAGCGTCGCGTGCTTCTACATAGGTGTCCCAATCTTCGTTGCTTTCCGCAAAGGCGAAATCCACGCTGTCTGTCGAGGCGTACAAGAGTACGTTGGTCGCTCCGGCGTTTGTATAAGTGGCTGCTTTCAATATGTACAGTCCGTCCGGTAACTTCACCGCTCCTTGTTCATCGCTTCCTATAGTTTGGCCATAGCGTGAGGGGTTCAGACGGGAACCGGTCCAACTGTTACAGAAGAGATCTGAATTACCTGTACCTTCCGTAGACGTGTACCACGTACCGTCCGCAGCCCCTTTGTCGCAATCCCAACCGGAAGGAGGAGCCATTTCCGATACGGTTTGGAATACGTTCGGATTGACAATGAAACTGGTAAGTTCTATCGGATTGTCATCGGATGCCGTAGAAAGGAACTCCGGAGTCATGGCTGTACGGCATTCTGCATTGAGAGCCTGTGCGGCCAAAGCCACATCGTCGTAAACCAATTCCGTGGAGGCCAACAATTCAGCTACTTTCTTGTAAGCTTCGGTTTCTGCCAAACCGCCGATACGGTCGGCCAATGCTTTGGCTTTCTGTAATGAATAGCTTAGGCTGATGTAAGCCACGGCATTGGATGTTGCCGTGTTCATGGCCGTAATGCCGTCGTCAATCGCTTCAGTGACTTCTTTCATTGTGGACAGTTTCAGAACCTCTTCCGCAGTTCCGATGGCGTCTTGCAGTTCTTGCTTTACGGCATCTGTCACATTATATGTCCCATCTTCCATTTGCGTCAACAGTCCGGTTGCTTTGGCCATGCTTGCTGTCAACTCAGCCCCCTTCGTACAAAGCCCTAAAGCTGTGGCTGTGTTTTCTTCGAGGATAACGGATGCGGCGGCGATTTCCTCCTCCGGAGTGTTTTCATTGTAGCTGCCGTACTGTTCGACGAGGGCGGTCAACTCGGAGGCGGACGCTATACCCAAAGTTTCCAATGAGTCGCGCAACGTTTCCAATTTTGAGATTTTGACGGAGAAGGCATCAAACGCGCTTCCCTCGAAATACAGTTTGAAGTTGTCCCAACAAGACCATGTTTTACCCGCATTGGTATTGGATGCAATCCCCATCAGCATGTCGCTTCCGTCTTGTTGTACGGTGAATGTCACCTCGTTCAGATAGCTTTCGGGGTATTTGGTCAGCCAAGCGTTCAGTCCTTCCATACCGTCGGGCCATCCGTTCAACTGGTTGGCTACACTGGCATCTGCAGGTTCGCTGTACAGGGACTTTAGCTTCACCGAATCCTTTCCTGCAAACAGGTAAGCATTGATAACTTCCGTGCCGGC
>UMID01035547.1_pt1 | contig 29065 bp, 29 predicted proteins | sample 1965691 | NCBI WGS metagenome assembly UMID01 (sample SAMEA4836115, study PRJEB28245) | human gut metagenome | biome: gut microbiome; material: fecal sample | place: Denmark | collected 2008 | reverse complement strand
ATTTATTATTTTTTATTGTCCTCTTGACGGGGAGCATACCATTTCCTGGGGGATTTTTTTGTTTAATACATGAAGCGGCTGACGCCCTTACAACTTCTTCATCGTAGAATCATAGTCCGAAACAGGATACCAAGTTTATCTTATGGACCGGGGTAAGCCAAGATGATGAATTAAACAGCAAATTATTTATCATAATCTTTCGAACAAACACTAATCCCCATTCCATATCCCTTTGGTCCGATATGGCATCCTACACTGAATGAAAGTGGATCATAGTATACATAAGAATTCGGAAATGCTTCTACAAGCATCTGTTTCCATTCTGCGGCCTCTTCTTCCGTGAGGTTAGAGCCGGCAGCACCAACGAGAAGATGTTTGTCGTCAGCGTCTTTAAATCGTGTCTCACGGTCATTCTTTAATGCTTCAACCATTTTCTGCTTACATTTCTTCATGCCGCGTGTCTTGGCAAATGCGTCCAGCTTACCACCCTGGATAGTGAGAATCGGCTTGATGTTAAGAACACTTCCGAGTGCAGCACCGGCTGCGGTGACGCGTCCGCCTTTTTTCAGGAACTCAAGAGTGTCGACAGCAATATAGATACTGGAGTTATAGGCTTCGGCCTCTAATACTTCTTTGATCTCTTTTGCTGATTTTCCGGCTTCTGCAAGCTTCTTGGCATGCATGACAGATTCTCTCTGTGTAACGGAGATTCTGTGGTTGTCTGCAACCTGTACTTTGCCATCATAATCATCGGAAAGGCTGATAGCGGTTGAACAAGAAGCACTCAGTCCGCTGGACATTGGGATATGAATGATCTCATCATAACCCTGTTCTAATATATCATCCCAGAGATCCATCAGATCGCCTGGAGATGGCTGGGATGTAGATACATTCTGTCCGCCGGTCAGGCTTCCGTAGAAAGAATCTTCTGTAAGATCAATTCCCTCATAATGTGTCTCATCATCGATAATGACTGGCATAGGAATCAGGAAAATTCCCATGGAGTCGGCTTCTGCTTTCATAATTCCGCTGTTGGTATCTGTCATAACAGCTGTTTTCATATGTGAAAACCTCCTTTGTATTCTTTACTATCTATCAGTTATGGAATAAATATTCTTCATTATAAATATGATTATTCGGTTCGTGTATCACCCCAGAAGAACAAAGCAACTGTGCCCGGTCCTGTATGACTTCCAATCGTCGTACCTACGTTATTGATCTCGACTTTTCCATTCAGATATGGGAAGCGGGATTCAACAAGATCGGCAACCGCTCTGGCATCTTCGTAGCATTCGGAGTGAGAAATGTAACATTTCCCATTATAGTCGGTCTGGTGATCGGCATATTCGGCCATCTTATCTACAATAGTGCGAATGACTTTACGCTTTGTACGAATCTTATATCTTGGAATCAGACGGCCCTGATTATCCATGTTAAGAAGAGGGCAGATATTTAAGACACCTCCGATAGCACCTGCTGTTTTGGAAATGCGTCCGCCCTTTACGTAAAATGTAAGATCGGTAGAAAAGAACCAGTGATGTACGTTGAGACGGTGCTTTTCAGCATAGCGGAAAACCTCGTCCAGAGATTTCCCCTCGTCGCGAAGATCGGCAAGTTTATCCATCAAAAGTCCATATCCGGAAGATGCGCCGAGAGAATCTACGATCAGGATCTTGCGGTCAGGATAACGTTCTTCAAGATTCTCTTTTGCAATCATTGCAGAATTAATTACTCCTGAAATTCCAGATGAAAGTGTGATATGCAGGATATCTTTTCCTGCTTTAAGGAAAGGTTCGAAATATTCTTCAAATTCTTCGGCATTGACCTGTGAAGTCTTCGTATCGGCTCCGGCCGCCATAGCTGCATAGAATTGATCGAATGGGATAGATTTTCCAAGATCGTCTGCGTATTCTTTGCCATTCAGCTCAAAGTGAAAACAGATGTAAGATATGTCGCGTGCTTTAAAATGTTCTTCAGTAAGATCTGCTGTTGAACAGCAGCTGATAATATAATCCCTCATAATGTTCAAGTCCTTCCTTAATATATCTGGAATACTAATCTATACTCCAAGTGATAAAAATTGTATCATTTTCTCAGATTAAATTCAATATTTACAAGGGAAAGAAGGAGAAAAAGGTGAAATTGTTGCGGAAATTCGTGGTACAATATTCATGCGTTAGAAGTACTGCATAAAGAATACAGTAGAAGCGTATAAGAAGTAATAGATATCTGTAAGAGGATATCTGGAAAATAAAAAAGATACAGGGAAAGCATATGAGTAAAAAGAATGATACAGATAACCATATAGAAATAGAAAAAAGGAAAAGCATGTTAACAGATTGCGTACTGTGCCCAAGAAATTGTCACGCAGACCGTATAAACGGCCGGCGGGGAAGATGTCATGAGACCGCGGAAATCGTTGTGGCAAGAGCTGCGCTGCATATGTGGGAAGAACCTTGCATATCCGGAGATGCTGGCTCAGGAGCCGTATTTTTTTCCGGCTGCCCGATGGGCTGCGTTTTTTGTCAGAACCATAATATAGCCGAAGCAAAAGCAGGAAAGACAATTACGGTAGAAAGACTGTCAGAAATATTCCTGGAACTGCAGGAAAAAGGGGCGGCCAATATCAATCTCGTAACGCCGACGCATTATGTTTTGCAGATCATAGAAGCGTTAGATCTGGCAAGAAAAGAAGGTCTGTCTCTTCCTATTGTCTACAATACGAGCGGCTATGAAAAGCCGGAGACGATACGGATGCTGGATGGATACGTAGACGTCTATCTTCCGGATTTTAAATACATGGAATCAGAACTTGCGGCAGCATATTCCGGGGCACCCGATTATCCGAAATATGCGAAAGCAGCCTTAAAAGAAATGCTGCATCAGACGGGAAACATTCAGATTGATAAAGACACTGGTATGATACAAAAAGGCGTGATTGTAAGACATCTGGTACTTCCGGGACATGTGAAAAACTCTAAAGCAGTCATAAAATATCTGCTCGAAACCTATCAAGACCAGATCCTGATCAGCATCATGAATCAATACACCCCAATGCCGCAAGTGTCAGGAGATCCATTACTCAGCCGTAAAGTTACAAAAAGAGAATACGAAAAAGTTATAGATTACGCACTGGAACTTGGAATGGAAGACGGCTTCATTCAGGAAGGAGAAGCCGCAAAAGAAAGCTTCATCCCGGAATTTGATTGTGAGGGGGTATAGATATTGGATTTATTATCGTGGCTTCTCATGTCGTGATTGGCATAATGCCGGACCTGTGCACTGGCCATAAACTAATAATCTAAAATATAAACTTCCGCCTTCACAAAACTCCATGATCTGTGCTTTCATCATTAAGGCATGAACTCACAAGCTACCGCATAAATTCATTAATCACATGCAGTACCCCATCCTCATCATTCGATTTCGTAATATAATCTGCCGTCTCCCGTACCGCAGGCTGAGCATTTGCCATAGCCACGCCAAGACCGGCAGTTTCAATCATCGTCAGATCATTATATCCGTCACCGCAACAGATCATCTGTTCAGTGGTCAGTCCGATACTCGTTAATAACTTAAGCAGGGAATGCGCCTTGTCGATTCCGGCTGGCATAACTTCTACGAAGAAAGGGTCGGAACAGTAGACCGAAAGATAAGAATGAAACTGTTTACTTAGTTCTTTGCGTATCTGATCTAATACAGCCGGATCTCCGGTTACAAGAAATTTATTCGGATCATCCGGAACACAGTCCAGAAAGTTCTCACTTGCGTCAATGACAGGCATCTGATTGATGCGGGATTCGAGTTCTGTATATTGGTTGGATTTAATACCGGATAAGATATGTTCCGGGGTATAAGTCAGGACATCAATCCCCTGGCTGGCGTATTTTCGGACCGTTTTGTAGACTCCCTGAATACAATCAGCAGGAAGAATCTTGTTGTAGATTGCCTGCTTTGTCCGGCAGTCTGTAATGCGGCCACCGTTAAAAGAAAGGATATAACTTCCGTAATCTTCCAGATGAAGCTGTTCGGCCAGCGGCATAACGCCCTGTGTCGGGCGGCCGCTGGCGAGTACAACTTTTTTTCCGGCCTCCTGGATCTCGATCAGAGCTTCCAGGGTCGGCTGTGTAATTTCTTTTTTGGAGTTGGTAAGAGTTCCGTCCAGATCAAGGACGAGAATCTGATAATCCATAAATATGTTCTCCTTAAATCTATAATTCTTCCAGAGCGTGAACAATCTGTGGGAAATTCATTCCGTGAGAAGCTTTTACCAGAACATTGTCTCCATCTTTGATGATGTCAGGTATAGCCTGGATAAAGCTTTCATTATCTGCAAACCAGAGTGCCTCTGTATTCGCACCTTTGGACGCTTCTTCTACCAGAGAGCGTGTCAGATCACCGATTCCACAGACAAGGTCTACATTCTGTTCGGCTGCGTATGTACCGACTTCTGCATGAAGTGCCTCTGCAGTGTCACCGAGTTCTCCCATATTACCAAGAACTGCAACCTTACGTCCGATTGCCATGTTAAGGACATCAATGGAAGCCTTCATGGAGATTGGGTTGGCATTGTAACAGTCATCTAAGATGATCATATGATCGGTCTCGATGATGTGGTTACGTCCAGGGATGGAAGGCAGGGATTCGATGCCGGCCTTGATCTCATCAGCAGTCAGTCCCAGTGTGTATCCGACAGCAGCACCTGCAACAGCATTGCTTACCATGTGGATACCCGGTACAGGAACCAGACAGTCGAAAGAAGAGCCATCCTTTAATGTGATGGTGCAGGAAGTTCCGCGAAGTCCCTGTGGCTCGATATTGTCAGCACGAAATGCACAGTTGTCTCCCCTTCCAAAGAAGACAGGAGTCACACCTTTGACAGGACTCATTTTGGACAGCAGGTCATCGTCACCATTCAGGATAATGGAACCACCGTTCTTCATATCCTGGATCATCTGCGATTTTTCCTGAAGGATTCCCTCTCTTGTCTTGAAGAATTCCAGATGTGCGATACCGATATTGGTGATCACACAGATGTCAGGACTGGCTACAGAAGAGAGACGGCGCATTTCACCGAAATGATTGACACCCATCTCAAGGACCGCAACTTCTGTGTCCTCCGGCATATCGAAGATGGTGATCGGAAGTCCCCATTCGTTATTGAAGTTGCCAAGTGTTTTGTGTACGTGATATTTCTGAGCCAGAACGGATGCGATCATCTCTTTGGTGCTGGTCTTTCCAACACTTCCGGTAATTCCGACAACCTTCATGTCGAAAGAATCACGGTAAAGCTTGGCAATGTCGAGCAGTGCCTGGCCTGTGGATTCTACCAGGATATAAGGGAAATCCGTCTCACCGAGATCTTCGTGTGATACGACACACATGGCACCGGCTTTTACAGTATCCGGGATGAATTTGTGTGCATTGACACGTTCTCCGTCAATGGCAACAAATAAGTAACCAGGCTGCACCTTCCGGCTGTCGATCACGACGCCGGATACTTCCTGGCTGAGGATACTTTCATCACCATGGAAGGTACCTCTGCAGGCCTTGGTTATATTTTCAATTGAAAGATTTTTCATGGATCTTCATCCTCCTTAATAGCGGGCTTTTATAGATTCCTGAATGATAGCCTCGCAAAGTTCACTGTATTCATATCCGGCAGCCTTGGCAGCTTTCGGAAGAAGGCTTGCTGCTGTCATTCCAGGAAGGGCGTTCATTTCCAGACAGTAGAATTCACCGTCTGCATCGGATACGATAAAGTCGGCACGGGAATATACATCCATGCGAAGTGCTTCGAATGCACGTTCTCCGGCACGCTGGATCAATTCTTGCGTCTCTTCATCGAGAGATACAGGAGGACAGATCTCGGAAGCGCCGCCTGCCTGATATTTGTTCGCATAGTCGAAGAGTCCGTCCTTTGGAACGATCTCAACAAGCGGAAGAGCTTTTCCGGCAAGGATACCGCAGGCGAATTCACGGCCCTTGATAAATGGTTCGATGACAACTTCGTCTGTGTTGTCAACATCGAAGGATTTGTGGATTGCATCGTAATATTCTTCTTCTGTGTGGCAGATGTATACACCGATACTAGATCCGTTAGAGCATGGTTTTACAACCAGTGGAAGATAGTAACCAAGCTCGTCCAGAGGGGTATCTTTAGTCTTAGATGTCAGGGAAGTTCCTCTTGGAGTCGGAACACCACTGGTCTTGAAAATCTGTTTTGTAACCAGTTTGTTCATGGACAGTGTACATCCAAGAGAGTTTGGTCCTGTATATTTGATTCCCAGGTTGTCGAATGTTGCCTGGAGTTTTCCGTTTTCACCGATGGAACCGTGAAGTGCCATGAATGTGATATCAGCCATCTGGCAGAGTTCAATGACATTTGGTCCGATCTCGGAAGGTGACTGGTCCGGACGTGACTTGCGCAGTGCATCAAGATCCGGTACAGAAGTAGAGATTCCTTTGGAAATCTCAAGTCCGCCGTCCGGGCGGTCGAATACTTCTTCTAATTTATCAGAATCGCATGGAAGGCCGAAGAACACATCCAGAAGGAATGCCTGATGTCCCATTTCACGGAGAGTTTTACAGATTCCGGCTCCTGAAAGTAAGGATACATCTCTTTCCGGACTGAGTCCGCCTGCTAATACTATAATTTTCATGATTGATAAGTCCTCCTTTAATCTGTCATAGTCATCTGATCAAGTAATGATTGTTTTACAGCGTAGAGTTTCTGGGAAAGATCCACGTAAACTCTGTGCGGGTAGAAGAGACGCTTGGTCTCGTCCCATAACGTATCTTTCTCCTCACGGCAGTATGCTGCGATCTCCTTTAATGTAGGAGATTTGTAGAGGCACTCGCCGTTCTTGAAGATTGGTAAGAGAATTTCACGTACGGTGTAAGTACCACCGGCAAGCTTAGTCTTCTTCCAGGTATCCATAGGATCGAAGAGAAGCAGATCCTGTTTTGGATCAATGACTTCATCGGCAAAGCAGATGAGATCAGCTTTGATCTTTCCGCTTGCTTTTTCGTAGATACGGTAGATTGTCTTATTGCCAGGGTTGGTGATCTTCTCAGTATTTTCAGATATTTTTATCTTAGGAACAAATTCGCCTTCTTCATTCTGGATGGCTGCAAGCTTGTACACACCTCCGAATGAAGGACAGTCCTTGGAAGTGATCAGATTGGTACCGACACCCCAGGAATCAATGGCTGCCCCCTGCATCTTAAGATCGTGGAGAAGGAACTCGTCCAGATCGTTAGAAGCACAGATGGTAGCTTCCGGGAATCCGGCTTCGTCTAACATCTTTCTGGCTTCTTTTGATAAATATGCAAGGTCACCGCTGTCCAGGCGGATTCCGTATTTGATCAGAGGTTTTCCGGCGTCTTTAAATTCCTGGAATACGCGGATGGCATTCGGAACACCGGATTTTAAAGTATCGTAAGTGTCAACTAAGAGTGTACAATTGTCCGGATACATCTCTGCATAAGTTTTGAATGCGGTGTACTCATCCGGGAAACTCATGATCCAGCTGTGCGCGTGGGTTCCCATAACAGGAACGTCGAACATCTGTCCGGCAAGTACATTGGAAGTACCGACACATCCGCCGATCATCGCTGCTCTTGCACCGTATAATCCTGCATCCGGTCCCTGGGCACGGCGAAGGCCGAATTCCATGATACCGTCGCCATTGGCTGCGAATACGATACGGGAAGTCTTGGTTGCGATCAGAGACTGATGATTGATGATATTCAGGATCGCCGTCTCAACAAGCTGTGCTTCCATGATCGGAGCAACCACTTTCAGAAGAGGTTCCTTCGGAAATACGACTGTTCCCTCCGGGATGGCATAGATGTCACCGCTGAAGTGGAAGCCGCTCAGATAATGAAGGAAATCTTCTTTGAAGATTCCAAGACCTCTTAAATAGTCTACATCATCATAAGTAAAATGCAAATTCTTTATATAATCGATTACCTGATCAAGACCTGCACATACAGAATATCCGTTGTTACAAGGGTTCTGGCGGAAAAATACATCGAAGATGACATTTTCGTTCTGCCCTTTTTCATAATATCCTTGCATCATAGTAAGTTCGTACAGATCTGTCAGCAAGGTAAGATTTCGTTTGCTCATTTTCAAACTCCTTTTTTCTGCTGTTTGCAGTACATTTCTTTTTTTAGTTATACCGTTTTATTATAGCACTTAAGGGAATAAATGTAAAAGAAAAAAACCAGGCACTATACAAGTGCCTGATTCTTATGAATGGTTTCACTGATGATATTACTGCAATATTCTCCGATACGCTTTTTCTCGTCTTTATCCAGTTCTTTCGGATAGATCGGTTTGCCATATTCTAAGATGACATGAGTCTTTTTGATGAACGGGAAATGTCCTTCGAAAATATCACAGGTGTTATTAAGACTCATCGGTATGATCGGACAGCCGGTCTTTTCTGCGATCTTAAAGGAACCGTTATGGAACGGAAGTAAGGATAATTCTTCCCCTTTATTCCGGGTGCCTTCCGGGAAGATGCAGATGGAAATACCGTGTTTTACATAATCGATTGCCTGCAGGATGGTCTTCAGCCCTTCTTTTGGATTCTCCCTGTCAAGGAAGAGGCAATAGAGGCGTTTCATCCATGTGCGAAGAAGCGGGATAGAAAGCATCTCCTTTTTGGCAATATAACCGGTCAGATTCTTACATCTGGCGTAAGTGATAACGATGTCAAAGAAGCTTCTGTGATTTCCGATATAAAGAACCGGTCCTTCCGATATATTCTCCTCTCCGATCACGGTAAGTTCGATACCGGCAAGCTTAATGATCATATTAAATGCCCACTGAACCAGCCGCAGACTGGAATAATCCATAGTTTTTTTGCTGACTTTGCCGATCAGCCATTCAATTCCAAGAACCGGAATACCGATGATCAGAAATAGAACTACGAATAAGGCGACAAAAATAAGTCTTATCATAATTAATCTCCTTTATTTTCATTTTGCTACCAAAGTATGCAAGAGAAACTGCCAGTTGTCAAAGATTCTGTAATGGCTGCCAGGTTCTCTGTGTATTTTCTATGATAGCATAAATCCGGCATTTTTTACACCCATAGTGTGTAAGATAGTAAAGAGAAAATAGAAGTGTCAGAAAGAAGGGCAGCATGAAAAAAAGAAGATGGACCGCGGCAGCCGTCGCAGTGATGTTGCTGTTTACCGGCTGTAGTTTTGGCACGTTAAAAGAACAGAAAACAGGAGAGATAGAATATGAGATCGTAAAGAAAGAAGAAATCCCCGAAAAATTAAAAGAAGAGATTGCAGAAGCCGAAAAGTCGGAGATGTGGATCAGTTATGCAGATACGGGGAATGAAGGCAGATACCTTTATATAGTAAAAGGATACGGACGGCAGGAAACGACAGGATACAGCATCGAAGTGAATGAGTGTTATGAGACGGAACATACAGTGGTCGTACGTACAACACTTCTCGGGCCACAGAAGAAAGAAAAGACGCATAAGAAAAAGACATATCCATATATTGTCATAAAGATACCATATACGGATAAACAGATCATATATGAATAAGAGGAGGCAGGAAGTGTCAATGGAGTATTTAAAAAAGGAGATCCGTACTTTTCAGAACGGAAAGACGGTAAATGACCAGTTCTATATTGATGATGATTATAATGTTCCGGATGCAAAGAAGGATGTAGGCAGGATTATAATAAGTGACGGGACATTACAGGTGGAAGAGATGAAACAGGTAGAAAATTATCTGAAAGTGACAGGCAAACTGGAATTCAGAGTTTTGTATACTGCAGATGAAACGATACCGGAGCCTGCAAGCCTGGAAGGAAGGATTCCATTTGAAGAAATGATCTATCTTGAGCAGGAGCCGGATGGAAATCTGGTACTAAAGACAGCAGATGTTGATCTTACGGTAACGGTAATCCATTCAAGAAAACTGAATATCAAGACACTTGCAGAGATTACGATCGGAATGGAAAAATGTGTGGGAGAAGAGCTAACAACAGATATAGAAGGAGAAAATCCTGTATTTAAAAAGACAAAAGAAGAAGAACTTCTGAAGGTATTTGCAACAGGAAAGGATACGTACCGGATTAAAGAAGAGGTGTCTCTTAGCGGGACAAAAGAGAATATCGGTACGATTCTTTGGACGGATGTGACAGGCGGAAAAGCAGATACACAGATTGGAACGGATGAACTCCTGATACAAGGAGAACTGAATATATTCTGTCTTTATGAAAGTGTGGAAGAAAAGACAGACTGGATAAACAGGACGGTTCCATATGAGGGAAGGATAGAATGTATGGGGACTGTGCCGGGAATGTATCATCAGGCCAGTCTGAATCTTACAGATGTGAATGTTGAAGCCCGCATGGATGAAAACGGGGAAATGCGTATTCTTGGTATAGAGGCGACACTGGAAGTACGTCTTGTTGTATATGAAGAAGAAAAAATCCAGATTCTTGAAGATATGTATATGCTGGATCATGTCTGCGTTCCGGATATAAAAGAAAAGAAGTGCTTCCGCTTAAAGCTTCAGAACCATTCAAAATGCAGGATCGCCGAAGAACTGACACTTCCGGAACTAAAAGACAATATTCTTCAGATCTGTTACTGTAAAGGAAAGATACAGCCGGAATCTACGAAAGCAGAAGAAGATGGAATCCATATCGAAGGTGTTCTTCATCTGATGTTTTTGTATGTCAGGGAAGATGATCAGATGCCGTTTGGTGTATGGCAGGGAATGGTGCCGTTTACATATCTTTTAGAGAATGGGGGCGGAGAACCTGAAGCAGAAGAACTGGACTGGACAGTTGAGCAGCTTTCCGTAGGACTTATGGGAAACGGAGAGGTGGAAGTAAAGGCTGTGCTGGCATTCAACTGCTTCCAGAAAGAGCCTGTTATGGTGCAAAATATTGAATCCGCAAAGTTCACCCCGATGAGTACCGAGGAGCTGGAAAACAGACCCGGCATTGTGGGATATTTTGTGAAAAACGGGGATACATTATGGAATCTGGCGAAAAAATATAATACGACTGTGGAAAATATAAAAGAAGTGAATCATATGGAAAAAGAAGATGTAAATAAAGGCGATAAAATATTGATTTTTAAGCAAAATTTGAGTATACTATAAGCACATTGTATACAAAATGTAAGGAGACAAATAGAATGGATAAAATGGAATTGAAGGCACTTGGAAAGATCAATCTGGGTCTGGATGTTCTGGGACGGAGAGAGAACGGATATCACGATGTACGTATGGTGATGCAGACAGTGTACCTGTACGACCAGATCCGGATAGAAAAGACGAAAAAGCCGGGAATAGAGTTGTCGACGAATCTTTTTTATCTGCCGGTGAATGAGAATAACCTGGCATATCAGGCAGCAGACCTTCTGATGAAAGAGTTCGACGTAAAAGAGGGTGTAAAGATCACCCTTGATAAACACATACCGGTGGCAGCAGGAATGGCAGGAGGAAGCTCGAATGCAGCGGCAGTTCTGTTCGGGATTAACCGTATGTTTTCACTTGGTCTTTCACAGAAAGAACTGATGGAAAGAGGAGTGACATTGGGAGCGGATGTTCCGTACTGCGTTATGCGGGGAACTGTTCTTGCGGAAGGAATCGGAGAGATACTGACACCACTTCCGGCCTGCCCGAAATGTCATGTGCTGATTGCAAAACCGCCGATCAGTGTATCGACGAAGCTGGTCTATGAAAAACTGGATTCGCATGAGATAGAGGATCATCCGGATATTGATGGTATTATAGACGGACTGAAGGCTCATGATATCGAAAAAGTTGCTTCGAGCATGGGAAATGTACTGGAAAAGGTAACGATCGAAGAATATCCGGTTATTGAACAGATCAAGAATGTAATGAAAGAACAGGGAGCTCTGAATGCTATGATGAGTGGCAGTGGGCCGACCGTTTTTGGAATTTATGACAGCAAAGAGAAAGCAAGAAAAGCAGCAGCAAAGATAAGAGAAAAGCAATTGGCAAAGCAGGTGTATGTGACAGGCATACATAATGCAAGGAGGAAATAAGCATGGAATCGAATTTTAAAGTAAATATGAATGAATATCTGCCACTTAGAGATGTCGTGTTCAATACTTTGAGACAGGCGATCTTGCGAGGAGAGTTAAAACCGGGAGAAAGACTGATGGAGATCCAGCTTGCAAATAAACTCGGAGTAAGCCGTACCCCGATCCGTGAAGCAATCCGCAAACTGGAACTGGAAGGCCTGGTACTGATGATTCCAAGAAAAGGAGCTGAGGTAGCAGAGATCACAGAAAAGAATATGCGGGACGTTCTGGAAGTAAGAAAAGCATTGGAAGAACTGGCTGTGCAGCTTGCATGTGATAAGATCACGAAAGAAGAGATCGAAGAGATGAAGAAAGCTGCGGAAGATTTTAAGAAGATCTTAAAGAGTAAAGATATTACAGAGATCGCTGAAGCAGATGTACGTTTCCATGACATTATCTATATGGCAACAGACAATCAGAAACTGATCCAGCTTCTGAATAATTTAAGAGAACAGATGTATCGTTATCGTGTGGAATATCTGAAACGTGAAGAAGCACATCCACAGCTGATCGCAGAGCATGCCGCAATCATAGAATACATCAGTAAAGGTGAGAAGAAGGCGGCAACAGATATTATGTGTAAACATATTGATAACCAGGTGACCACTGTGATCGATGTGATCCGCACAAAACAGAATTAAAAGACTGTAAAAGTGTATAGATAAGATAAGCTGTGTCAAGACTTCCTGTATCAGAAAAATGCAGTATACAGGAAGGAGATACATAGATGAAACGAGAAACGATCTGCCTGATCATAGCCTGTCTGATATCGTTCATACTGACAGCGGGCATTATGAACTGGCGTATGGAAATTGTACATGCAGAACTTAGCGATACACAGCAGTCACTGGCCAAAGAAGTCTTCCGTTTTCATGTGATCGCAGAAAGTGACAGTGCAAATGATCAGAGAATCAAACTGAAAGTGCGGGATGCGGTTCTAAAGTATATGAAAGCACATATGACCAGAGCTGAAAGAAGGGATGCAAAGGCGACAAAAGTATGGACCCTGACCCACAAAAAAGAACTGACGGATACAGCAGATAAAATATTGAAAAAAGAGAAAGTATCATACCGGGCGAAAGCGGAGGTGACCACCTGCTATTTTCCGGACAAACGGTATGGAGATATCATTTTTCCTGAGGGAAATTACGAAGCACTGAGAATTGTACTTGGGAAGGGAAATGGACATAACTGGTGGTGTGTACTTTATCCAAATCTGTGTTTTACTAATGCAACCTGTGCAGTGGTAGATGAAGATGGAAAGAAAGAACTGAAAGAAGCATTAAGTGCAGAAGAATATGAAATGGTAACGGCCACTTCAGAATTTAAGATAAAGTGGTTTTTCTTCGGAAAAGATCATGCAAAGGAGTCAGACTAAAATGAGAGACAATCAATATACGATAGATGGAAGAATACGATTCAGTGAAGTGGATCATACCAGAAGAATTACCCTGCCGGGAATCGTAAATTATTTTCAGGACTGCAGTACATTCCAGTCAGAAGATCTGGGACTTGGAATCGAACACTGCAGCGAAAAAAAGCGGGCATGGATCCTGTCATCTTGGCAGGTAGTGGTAGAACGTTATCCGAAGATCGGTGAAAAGATACAGACAAGTACATGGGCGACGGACTTTAACGGTTTGTTTGGAGAACGTAATTTCTGTATGACAGACAGTGAAGGAAAAGATGTAGCATATGCAAATTCGCTGTGGGTATATATGGACATGGAAAAGGGACGTCCGTCAAGACCGGAAGAATCGGAGATTGCACCATACGGGGTAGGAGATCCGTATGAGATGGAATATGAATCAAGAAAAATCGCACTTCCGAAAGAGGCGAAAGAACTGGAAAGTTTTCCGGTACGCAGATATCATATTGATACGAATGAGCATGTCAACAACTGCCAATATGTACAGATGGCACTGGAATCATTGCCAAAAGATAAAGAAGTGCACCAGATGCGTGTGGAATATAAGAAATCAGCGGTATATGGTGATGTGATCTATCCAAGGATTGCCATAGAAGAGGACAGAACGGTTATAGAGCTTTGCAATGAAAAGGCCAGACCGTATGCAGTGATCGAATTTAAGTTTGCATAGACATTCTTATATAGATGCTGATACAATAAGAAAACATATACACTTTGGAAAAAGAGAAAAGGAAACAGAGAGGAAAAATATGGGATTAACAGATTATTTAGGAAAGAAAAGAAGATTGATGATCGTTAAAGAAGTAGAGTTCGGGGTATATCTTGGTAATAAAGATGACAAAGTCCTGCTTCCGAAAAAACAGGTACCAAAAGATGTAGAAGTTGGAGATCCTGTAGAAGTATTTTTGTATAAAGATTCGTCTGACCGTCTGATCGCAACAACGCAGGAGCCAAAGATCACGTTAGATGAACTGGCAGTATTGAAAGTTGCAGATACCGGAAGAATCGGGGCGTTCCTTGATTGGGGACTGGAAAAAGACCTTCTGCTTCCGTTCAAAGAACAGACTGCAAAAGTAAAAAAAGGTGATGAAGTGCTTGTCGCACTGTATGTGGACAAGTCCGGAAGACTTTGTGCGACAATGAAAGTATACGAAAAGCTTCGTACAGATTCTCCATATAAAAAGGATGATCATGTAGAAGGAATCATTTACGAGACGAGTGATAACTTCGGAGTGTTCGTGGCAGTAGATGACTGCTACAGTGCACTGATCCCGAAGAGAGAAGCATTTGGCAGGTTAAGAGTCGGAGACCGTGTATCCGCCAGAGTCCTGAAAGTAAGAGAAGACGGAAAGCTTGACTTAAGTGTCAGAGAGAAAGCATTTCTTCAGATGGATGCCGATGCGGCGATGATCATGAAACGTATGGAAGAATACGGTGGAAAGCTTCCATTTAACGATAAAGCAGATCCGGAAGTAATCAAACAGGAATTCGGATTAAGTAAAAATGCATTCAAACGTGCCGTTGGAAGACTTCTTAAAGAAGAACATATAAAAATTTCTGAAAAGAATATTGAAATGAAAAAGAAATAAGGTATAATAAAAGTGATAAGAATAAGATGATTAAAAAGGAGAATGAGAAATGAAAGTACAGAACATTACAGATATCGAAGGATTTTTCAAAGTAGTTGATTCTTGTGAAGGAAAAGTTGAACTTGTAACAGGCGAAGGTGACAGACTGAACTTAAAGTCAAAATTATCTCAGTATGTATCTATGGCAAACATTTTCTCTAACGGAGAGATTCCGGAACTGGAAATCGTTGCTCATGAGCCAGAGGATATCGATAAACTTGTAAAATTCATGCTTCTTGGAAGTGGAAAAGAAGATTAAGACGAACAGTGATGTTTGAAAGGGTGTTCCCTGAGGGGGCACCTTTTTTTATCATTGTGGATAGAATCAGGAAAGGAGAAAGCTATGAGCTTTGCACATCTCCACGTCCATACAGAGTACAGCCTGTTGGATGGCTCAAATAAAATCAAAGAGTGTGTAGCCAGGGTAAAAGAACTCGGGATGAACAGCGTGGCGATCACGGATCATGGTGTCATGTATGGTGTGATCGATTTTTACCGTGCGGCAAGAGCAGCAGGGATTAAGCCGATCCTCGGATGCGAAGTCTATGTTGCACCGGGATCGAGATTCGATAAAGAAGCTGTAGGAAGCGGGGATGACCGTTATTATCATCTGGTGCTTCTGGCGGAAAATGATCTAGGATACCATAATCTGATGAAGATCGTGTCCAGAGGATTTACGGAAGGCTATTATTATAAACCAAGAGTAGACCTGGAAGTGCTGCAGGAATTCCATGAAGGAATCATTGCGCTCAGTGCGTGTCTGGCCGGTGAGGTACAGAAGAATATCCTGCGCGGCATGTATGAAGAAGGAAAGGCAGCAGCACTAAGGTATCAGGACATTTTCGGAAAAGGAAATTTCTTCCTGGAATTACAGGATCACGGAATGCAGGAACAGCAGATCGTGAACCAGTCACTGCTCCGTATGTCACAGGAGACAGGGATCGAACTGGTTGCGACGAATGACGTGCATTATACTTACGCAGAAGACGTAAAACCGCATGACATTCTGTTATGCATCCAGACGGGTAAAAAGCTGGCAGATGAAGATCGTATGCGCTACGAAGGCGGCCAGTATTATATTAAGTCCGAAGAAGAGATGAAGCAGTTATTTCCATATGCACTGCAGGCGTTGGAGAACACGCAGAAGATTGCAGACCGCTGTAATGTAGAGATTGAATTCGGTGTCACCAAACTGCCGAAATATGATGTGCCGGAAGGATATACTTCCTGGGAATATCTGAATAAACTTTGTTTTGACGGATTGAAAGAACGGTATCCGGACGGGGATGATTCGTTGAAAGAACGTCTGGAATACGAATTGTCGGTCATCAAATCCATGGGATATGTAGATTACTTCCTGATCGTGTGGGATTTCATTAATTATGCAAGAACACAGGGGATCAAGGTCGGACCGGGGCGAGGTTCGGCGGCCGGAAGTATCGTATCGTACTGTCTGGGAATTACAAGTATCGACCCGATCAAATATCAGCTTCTGTTCGAACGTTTCCTGAATCCGGAACGTGTATCCATGCCCGATATCGACGTGGACTTCTGCTTTGAGAGACGCCAGGAAGTCATTGATTATGTAGGAAGAAAATACGGCGCAGACCGGGTAGTACAGATCGTAACTTTCGGTACGATGGCAGCACGTGGAGTCATCCGTGACGTAGGACGTGTCATGGACCTTCCGTATGCATTTGTAGACAGCATTGCAAAGATGGTGCCGACAGAGCTGAATATTACGCTTGATAAGGCACTGAAGATGAATCCGGAATTCAAGAAACTGTATCAGGAAGATGAACAGGTTAAGGAACTGATCGATATGTCGAGAAGACTGGAAGGTCTTCCGAGACATACATCCATGCATGCAGCGGGAGTTGTGATCGGTCAGCGTGCGATTGAAGAATTCGTGCCATTGTCTCTTGGATCGGACGGCTCAGTGACGACACAGTTTACGATGACAACACTGGAAGAACTGGGGCTTCTGAAAATGGATTTCCTGGGTCTGCGTACCCTGACTGTTATACAGGATGCAGAGCGTCTGGCAAGCATCAGCAGCGGTAAGACAATAGACATTAATAAAATCGATTATGATGATAAAGCAGTTCTGGCGTCTATCGGAACAGGAAAGACCGATGGCGTATTCCAGCTTGAAAGTGCCGGAATGAAGAACTTCATGAAGGAACTGAAACCGCAGAATCTGGAGGATATCATTGCCGGTATCTCCTTATACCGTCCGGGACCGATGGATTTCATCCCGCAGTACATCAAGGGAAAGAATAATCCGGATAGCATCACTTATGACTGCCCGCAGTTAGAGCCGATCCTGGCACCGACTTATGGATGTATCGTATATCAGGAACAGGTTATGCAGATCGTGCGTGATCTGGCTGGATATACGCTTGGACGAAGCGATCTTCTGCGAAGAGCGATGTCGAAGAAAAAGGGCGATGTCATGCAGAAAGAGCGCCAGAATTTCGTATATGGTAATCCGGACGAAGGCGTGCCGGGCTGTATCGCCAACGGAATCGACGAGAAGACGGCGAATAAGATTTATGATGAAATGATCGATTTTGCCAAATATGCATTTAACAAATCACATGCGGCAGCCTATGCGGTGGTATCATATCAGACTGCCTGGTTAAAATATTACTATCCGGTGGAATTCATGGCAGCACTTATGACTTCCGTGATCGACAATCCGGGAAAAGTATCAGAGTACATTTACAGTTGCAGACAGATGGGAATTAAGATTCTTCCACCGGATATTAATAAAGGAGAAGGAAGCTTCTCTGTTGACGGCGGCAATATCCGTTATGGTCTGGCGGCGATCAAGAGTATCGGAAAGCCAGTGATCGAGTCGATCATCCAGGAACGAAAAAATGGAGGAGAATTCAGCAACCTGAAAGACTTTATCGAACGTCTGTCAGGAAAAGAAGTCAATAAGCGCACGATCGAAAGCTTTATCAAATCCGGAGCATTTGACAGTCTGGGTGGTACAAGAAAGCAGTTTATGGTAGTTTATGTACAGATCCTGGATCAGGTGAACCGTGAGCGGAAATACTCCATGACCGGACAGCTTTCATTATTTGACATCGTAAGTGATGACCAGAAATCGGAATTCGACATTCCACTTCCGGATGTAGGAGAGTACGAGAAAGAGACAAAGCTTGCATTTGAAAAAGAAGTGCTGGGTGTGTACTTAAGCGGTCATCCGCTGGAGGATTATGAGGAAAAATGGAAGAAGAACATTTCCAGAACGACATTAGATTTCCAGATAGATGATGAGACGGGAAGGACAAAGGTACATGACGGTGCAAAAGAGATCGTCGGCGGCATGATCACCAATAAGACGATCAAATATACCAAGACCAATAAAGTTATGGCATTTATTACACTGGAAGATCTGGTGGGATCAGTCGAAGTTGTGATCTTTCCGAGAGATTTTGAAAAAAATCAGATGTATCTGAATGAAGAAGCCAAAGTGTTTATAAAGGGAAGGGTATCCGAAGAAGATGATGCACCAAGTAAACTGATCTGTGAGCAGGTGATCCCGTTTGAACAGACGAAGAAGGAACTATGGCTTCAATATCCGGATAAAGCGACTTATCTTCAGCAGGAAGGAATGCTTCAGGACATTCTGAAAGTATCTGAAGGAATGGATGAAGTTATCATCTATTGCAGGAAGGAAAAAGCGGTAAAACGCCTGGCAAAGGGCTGGAATGTGACCGCAGATGAGGTATTGTTGAGCAGATTGACGAATTATCTGGGTGAAAGTTGTGTAAAAGTTATAGAAAAACCCATTGAAAGCGTGCACTAATTCATGTACAATATCATCGGAGAGAAATGATAATGGTTAGAAGATAATTGGAACAAACTAATACAATGGAGGAATGAATCATGGCAGACAAAAAAGTAATTCGTACAATAGGTGTATTGACAAGTGGTGGAGATGCCCCTGGAATGAACGCAGCAATCCGTGCCGTTGTTCGTACAGCACTTGGTAAAGGACTGAAGGTAAGAGGCATCAGAAGAGGATATCAGGGACTTTTAAACGAGGAAATTATCGATCTGTCAGCCAGAGACGTATCCGATACAATTGAGCGCGGAGGTACAATTCTTCAGACAGCCCGTTGTGCAGAGATGCGTACAGAGGAAGGTCAGCAGAAAGCAGCAGCTATCTGCAAAAAATATGGTATTGATGGTCTGGTAGTCATCGGTGGTGACGGATCATTTGCCGGAGCTCAGAAACTTGCTAACTTCGGAATCAATACAATCGGACTTCCGGGAACGATCGATCTGGATATTGCCTGTACGGAATATACAATCGGATTCGATACAGCCGTTAATACAGCTATGCAGGCTATTGACAAAGTACGTGATACATCAACTTCTCATGAGAGATGCTCTATCATCGAGGTTATGGGTAGAGATGCAGGATACCTTGCACTGTGGTGCGGTATTGCTAACGGAGCTGAGAAGATCCTGATGCCTGAAGAGCATGATTATGACGAAGATAAGATCATTGCTGATATTCAGGAATCAAGAAAACGTGGAAAGAAGAACTACATCATCATCAATGCAGAGGGTGTTGGAGATTCTATAAACATGGCTAAGAGAATTGAAGAAGCAACCGGTATGGAGACAAGAGCAACGATTCTCGGACACATGCAGCGTGGTGGAAGCCCGACATGTAAAGACAGAGTATACGCTTCTATCATGGGAGCAAAAGCCGTAGATCTTCTGCTTGAAGGAAAGACAAACCGTGTTGTAGGTTACAAACATGGTGAGTATGTAGACTTCGATATTGATGAAGCACTTGGAATGACAAAAGGAATTCCTGCTTACCAGTATGAGATTGCAAAAGAGCTGGCTCTGTAATTAAAACCGGAATAAAGAATAAAAAGTTATCTGTTTTATGGCAGGTAACTTTTTTTATAGCAAAGTATACAAGGGAGGTTTCGACATAAAATCTCTTGAAAATGCACGTCCAAGACGGTACAATAGTAAAATATGGTGGAGTATTCATAAAAGGAGATTTAATATCGTGGAAAATAAAAACAGGAACACTGCAGCAATCGGTGTGTTTGATTCAGGTGTGGGCGGCTTAACCGTCACAAGAGAGATTATGCGTCAGCTGCCGAATGAAAATGTAGTATATTTTGGGGATACAGCAAGAGTTCCATACGGAAGTAAGTCAAAGAATAACATTATCCGTTTTTCCAGACAGATCATCCGTTTTTTAAAGACAAAGAATGTAAAGGCGATCGTGATCGCATGTAATACGGCCAGTGCGCTGGCGCTTGAAACAGTGCAGCAAGAGTTCGACATTCCGATCATCGGAGTGATCGTACCGGGAGCAAGAGCTGCCGTAAGAGAGACCAGGAATTGTCAGATTGGTGTACTTGGTACAGAAGCAACGATCAAGAGCGAGACCTATACTAAAGAAATCCGGAAACTTATGCCGGAGGCAGAAGTCATCGGAAAGCCATGTCCGTTATTCGTACCGTTGGTAGAAGAGGGATTTGCAAAGCATAAAATCACAGAAGAAGTGATCGATATCTATCTGTCAGATATGAGAAAGTCAGAGATCGATACACTGATCCTGGGATGTACCCACTATCCGCTTCTCAGATCAAGGATCATGGCATATTTTGGAGAAAAAGTACATATTGTAAATCCGGCGTACGAGACGGCGATGGATCTGAAGAAGATACTGGAAGAGCAGAAAATTGCTAATACATCGGGAGAACCGGCAGCATATGATTTTTATGTCAGTGATGCGGCAGAGAAGTTTAAGAAATTCGCCAATTCAATCCTGCCGTACGATGTAGATAAGACACAGGCAATTGATATTGAAGATTATTAGGAGAATATATGACAAAAGACGTATTATTAAGTATATCCGGTCTGCATCAGGATGTGACCGGGATTGAAGCACAGGGCGATGAGCCGGGAAGTGAACCAATCGAGGTAATCGTACCTGCGAGCTATTATGAGAAAAATGGAAAGCACTATGTGATCTATGATGAACTGGTGGAAGGAATCCCGGGAACCATCAAGAATAAAGTAAGGATCCTGGATGACCAGAAGGTCGAGATCATCAAGAGCGGAATTACGAATACCCATATGGTATTCGAGAAAGATAAGATCAATATGACACAGTATGAGACACCATACGGTGAGATGATGATTGGAGTCTTTACCAAGGATATCCAGTTCGAAGAACAGGATGAAAAGATCACGGTGCATGTGAATTATGCACTGGACATCAATGGAGATCCTGTTGCCGATTGCAATATAGACATAAAAATAACAGCACTGGAACGATAAGTTCCAATGCTGTTTTTAAGTACTCTTTACTCTTATTTGTTTCTTAATCTTGCGAAAAATCCCTTTTTCTTCTCCGGTACATCCAGAGGACCTCTTACACCTTTAACGGCTGTGATGTAAATACCACTGATCGTAGCTTTGACTTCCTTCTTAACAGGAATCAAGGGATAAACCTGCGCATCACACATAAGTGTCATGATCTTCGGTCCGACTTTGGCTTTTACAACCGGTACTTTTGAACGGCGAAGATACTTTGGTGTATTCTCGAGTACGATATCCGGCAAGCCGGCATCTTTTAATTTCATACGACCTTTATCGATAACCAAGATGGAAACAGTCTGTGCAACTGCATCAAGCTGTGCCTGCTGATCTGCCTGTTTCTTTTCTGCTTTTTTACCAACAAAATATAATGCAACACATGCAACGATCAAAATCACAAGGATTACCAATAATACAATTGTAAATGTCTTCACAATGAACCTCCTATATTCTATATTCCATAACAAGTATTCTAACATTGTTTCGGTAGGAGTGCAAGAAGTATACAGGAAAAGTAGGTGATTTCAAAACGAAAATTTTGATAAAAGAGTGAAATATATGTGAAAATGCTATGAAAGTTTTTCAAAATGTGATATAACAGAGTGGTATGCGTTAGCGTATACTTCGGAAAGCAGATGGGATAAAGTTCCCACCTTAGAATGAATGATAAAATGAGGTGCGATATGAAAAAGAAAGTGGCAATGTTATTAACAGGTGTTATGGCAGTCTCTCTTTTGATGACTGGTTGTCAGTCGACGAAAGGCCTTGAAAATGACAACATTAAGATTTCAGTCTACAAAGGTGTTGAAGTAGATAAAGTTGACAAACCGAGCGAAGTAACGGATGATGATGTGAATACACAGATTCAGTCAGTACTGGATGAAAATGCAACAACAAAAGAAGTGACAGACCGTGCAGTAAAAAAAGGCGATACAGCAACGATTGATTTCGTTGGAAAGATGAATGGCGAAGCATTTGACGGTGGATCTTCTACAGATTATCCACTGGAGATCGGTTCTAATTCTTTCATCGAAGGATTTGAAGACAGTATTATCGGACACAAGATCGGTGATACATTTGACTGGAACGGAAAGTTCCCGGAGAATTATGGAAGTTCTGATCTTGCAGGCAAAGATGTAACATTTACAATTACTGTAAAATCCATTTCCAAAAAGAATACACCAAAGCTTACAGACAAACTGGTAAAGAAAGTATCTAAGAAATCAAAGACAGTAAAAGAGTACAAAGAAGAAGTGAAGAAGTCTCTCGAGGAGGATAACGAAAAGACATACAATGATTCTTTACAGCAGGCAGCATGGCAGAAGGTTCTTGATAATACAAAAGTTAAGAAATATCCGGAGAAAGATGTAAAGAAGATTGAGGATTCTCTGATCTCTCAGTACAAGTCTGTTGCAAAAGCTTATAACATGTCATATGATGATCTGATCAAGCAGCAGATGGGAACAACTGTTGAAAAGTTCGAAAAACAGGTAACAAAGGCTGCAAAATCCAGCGTAAAACAGACACTGGTAACAAAGGCAATTGCAGATAAAGAGAACATTAAGTTAGATGATGCAACTTATAAGACAGAGCTTAAGAAGATTGCAAAAGAGTATGGATACGACAGTGTAAAAGCTTTAAAGAAAGCTGCATCAAAGTCAGATCTGAAAGAGATTGCGCTGAATGATCTTGTAAAAGAATGGCTGGCTAATCAGTGCATTCAGGTTGAGTCAAGCTCAAGCAGCTCATCAAGCTCAAGCAGTTCGTCAAGTTCAAGCAGTTCGTCAAGTTCAAGCAGTTCATCAAGCTCAGGTAACTAAGGTGGATAGAAACAGAATAGAGTAAGAATAAAAATAAAAATGCTCCGGGAATTTTGTCAGGTGACAGATTTCCGGAGCATTTTTGTATACCAAAGTATGCAAGAAAAGCTGCCACCTACAGGAACTGCCACTGGCAGTTCCTTACGGATGGTTTGGCAAGTGGCAGGTTCTCTGTATTGTTAAGTGTGAGGAAATATTTCTTTCCACTCTCCGGGACAAAGCGCTTTGTCAAGTACAATGTCTCCGATGGAAATACGTTTTAATTCGATCACACAGCAGTGAACAGACTTCATCATGCGCCGGATCTGGCGTTTCTTCCCTTCGGAAATGGTAATTATCCCATAGGTGATGGGGTGATCCGGACGGTTTTTGTGGATATCTTTCTGGATTTCTTCCGGCAGTGTGGAAAGAATATCGGACATTACTGCATGTCCGGTTACGGTAATTTTTGCCGGGGCAGTCAGGGTATCGGCGCCCTTCAGAATGACACCTGTTTCCAGCTTATGTACCAGTTCCGGTGTCAGATCACCGAGAAGGGTGAATTCATAAGTTTTCTCTTTGTGATAGGAAGGATGAGTGAGCTTCTGGTTGAAGATACCGTCATCTGTGATCAGAAGAAGTCCGGTCGTCTCACGGTCAAGGCGTCCGACCGGAGAAAGCCTGTCATTATGTAATTCCTTAAAATAGTCCATAACCGTCGGATAGCGGTCGTCGCGTCTGGCAGTGACACAGCCGAAAGGTTTGTGGAACATGTAGTAGTGAGGCATTGTTGTGACTCCTTTATTGGTTCTTTTCAGAGTTGTTCCGGGGAAAATCTCTGTGTAAAGCATACCACAGAAAAAGGAATAAATGATTGCTTATTGACAAAATTTATTAATTATGATATTTTCTTTTAGATGATAAATGACCGATGGGGGAGTAACAGGCGTATAACGCAACAAGTCAACATACTGATCGATGGATCTGGCTTGTTTTAATTTGTGAGACTCATGTGTAGCTGTAATATCTATGCGTGGACTCTCTCTATCCTATAAAGAAAGTATAGACCAGGTATGGCAGGCAGCTGCTGTATCTGGTTTTTTTGTTGTCATGCGTTTGAACTTAATTTTGGAGGAAATGATAATGGAGTGGAATTTTTTATTCTTTATGAACAGTGTCTTACTTGGAGTGGGACTGGCAATGGATGCATTTTCGGTCTCGCTGGCAAATGGAATGAATGAAAAAAATATGAAGAAATCAAGAATGGCTTATATTGCGGGAGTATATGCATTCTTTCAGTTCCTGATGCCTATGATAGGATGGATATGTGTGCATACGATCGTACAGGTCTTTGGACAGTTTCAGAAGTTCATTCCGTGGATCGCATTGATTTTGCTTTTGTATATCGGAGGAAGCATGATCAAAGAATCTGTGCAGAGTGAAGAGGAAAAGAAAGAAGTGAAAAGATTAAGTTTTGCCGTGCTTATGATGCAGGGGATTGCAACATCGATTGATGCGTTGTCGGTAGGATTTACCACTGCCGGGTATGGTTTGGTTATGGCTGTAGTCTGTTCACTGATCGTGGCAGTGGTAACGTTTGTGATATGTGAGACAGGGTTGTGCCTCGGTAAGACTCTGGGAACAAAGCTGTCAGGAAAGGCAGATGTTCTGGGAGGTGTAATCTTGATAGGAATCGGAATTGTGTCATGGGGACGGGGAATGTGACTTTTTTTCTGTCTTCGGTGGCAGGCTGCGTAAATACGCTGTGTAAAATAATTTTGACACGAAAATTGATGCGAAAAATGGTCATGTAAAGGAAGTTTGATAGACATTGGACACGCAATGTGGAAAGATGTTCCCGAAAGGAGAAACGCAGATATGGAAATTGGGAAAAAATTAAAAGACGCTCGTATGAAATCCGGATTTACCCAGGAAACAGTTGCAGAAAAGGTCAATGTGTCCAGACAGACCATTTCAAACTGGGAAAATGAAAAATCCTATCCGGATATTATAAGCGTCATTGAGTTGAGCAGCCTTTATTCCATAAGTCTTGATGATTTATTGAAAGGGGACGAAAGAATGATGGAACATCTGGAAGAAAGCACAAATGTAGTCAAAAGCAATCAAAAATTGATAGGAGCGATCATACTTAATATTATCACGGTTATTCTATTGATTACCTTAAGTATGTTCCTGCCGGATAAGATATATTATCTGATTATGGTATTTTGTCTGGCTATTGTGAGCTCAGCAGTATTGCTTTATCAGATTATCAGACGTATTTAAGGGAGAAATATGATGGACAAAAATATTGTATTGGCTGTGATATTTGGTGCGGCCGCAGTTGTCGGAGCTATGGAAACGGTATATCAGATCTATCGGTTAACGGTGATGGATGCAGCCGCCCGTGGATTAAAACATCCAAAATTATGGGGACTGCTTGCTGCGAACGGGAATAATTCGAGTGGGTTGTTACTATATCTAATAGGTCGAAGGAACTATCCGTTGAATTCCATAGACAACAGACAGTTAGTGGTTATGGAGAAAAGGAAAAAGGCAGCCGGTATCGGGTTAGTGTTTGTGGCTGTCGGAGCGATTGGATTGCTGTTGTGTCTGGGAAGAGTTGGTTTATAAGGCTTATATAAGGGAAACTCCGAAAGTACAAAAGGAAAATGCAGATATACATCAAAATGCCCATGTATAGATTGTAAAAAATTTATTTCTGGAAAAAATATGGTACAAAATGAAAGTGTAATATGCCATTGGGGACGGGGAATGTGACTTTTTTGCAGGTGAGCCCCTACGTTCAAAAGGAAAATGCAGACATACATCAAAATCCCCCCGCATAGATTGTAAAAAACAATTTATGCAGGGGTTATTTTTATGAAAGATTACATTGAGGAGAGGGCAGTAGAAATCGCATATTATATCATCGAACATAAAGCCACTGTGCGTCAGACCGCGAAGGAGTTTGGGGTTAGCAAGAGCACGATACACATAGTAGTAACAAAATAGAAAGATTCGTTTGGAAAGTAATTTAGAATAAAAAGGATTGCAAATAGAAAGTTGTTTGCAATCCTTTTTATACGGTTTTCGCCTAAAATTACGGAATATTATTACATATAACATATCTTAATGGTCAGGGGTGGGGAGTGAATCAATCATTCCAAAACTCATCTGCGACCGCCGAAGGTCGCAAAATACATATTAGCATTAGTGTTTTAATTAGATTCATCCTTAGATGGATTATACCATTGTAAAGATTGATCTAAGTCTAATAATTCATCAGTAGTCATAGAAAGTATTTTTGATTTGGAATATCCTTTAGGTCGATTATTTAGAAATTTTTTGCGAAGACAATTTTCTGCATTTAAATGCAAATTATAATCTTCATAGTAGTTTTCAAGTTCGGACACTAAATGATAAAGATTATACATATCTTTATTCCCGTAAGCATCTTCTGAAAAATATTTTAATAGAATTTGAGGAATTGTCTCAAATAAATCATGTTGCAAGTTGTATTTCTTTTCAAAATCTAGATTTTCAAATTGCTTATAAGAAATGTTAAATAAAGAGAAAATATTTGAAAGATGATTTTTTATATCGAGATTCTGCAATTCGTCAAATGCTTTACGTGAAAAGGGGTATTTATTTAGTTCGTGATAATAATAGTTCAGGCTATAGAATTTATATTTAGGATCATTTAAAAATATTTCACCAGATAGAAAGCGGGGATCTACATCTAAATTCTGAGCTATATTATTAAGATATATAGGGCGTATAAGTCCGTTGTTCAAGGCGCGTCGAAGAGTGCGTTCACTGCAAATAGATAATTTGTCAGTAAGTGAGCGGATATTATAACCTTTGCGTTTTATAATTTCTTTAAAAATTATCTTGTTAATTGGAATTGTATATACAGGTTTTCGTGGCATAAATCAATCTCCTTTAAAAGCGGACAAAATAAAATAAAATGCTAATTATATCGGACAAAATAATATGGTATTATAATAACACGTCGACGGGGAAAATAATAGATTTTGTGAGTTGGAAAGATAAATGGAGAGGAGAAAAAAGATGATTACAAATGAAAATAGCGTTGGAGTGAGTTCAAATGGAGCAAATGAATTAATGGAAAACGTAAAAATAAACATGTCATTAACTGGATGGTCAGCAGCAAGTGCAATTATTGTAAGTGCAGTCTGTGTGTCTACAACGGTAATTTGTTGGATTAAAACACGTGAAAAATTGGAAAGTAAAAAAATGAAATACTGTTATGAAGATCATGCAAAGGAAAATTTAGAAATGGCAATAAGATAGTACTTGTTTAAATGATATATTCGGGAGAGAATTTACTCTCCCGAGTGATAAAAGAAATGTTTTTTTATGATAGAGTCCAAGTCTTCAGCAATTTCCGAAAAATCCTGATTTAAATTCAATGCACGCACAGAAATCTGATTTCCGCTCATCTGGTATGTATTATTGGGAATAACATTTTCATCAGTCTGTGCATAAAGAAGCATTCCAGAGACAGTATGTTCACAGTCTTTTAACTCAAATTCTTTATTTTTCACATATGTAAAAATCTGATAGAGGTTATTGGAATGCAAAGTGTTTGTCCCATATTGCTGCTGAGTCATATGTGAATAATATTTTGCATCGATAATAAGTATATTGTTTCCTTGAGATAACATAATATCGGTTTGCATTTTAGGAAGCAATTGGTTCTCAGAATCATCAAGTTGCCAGGCAATCTGTGATGCATTGGCAGATAGTTCTGGATGTTCTTTACGATAGTATTCAAGCAAAAACTTTTCATATAAATGGCACATACGTTGTTCGTCAAAAAAATCCATTATTTTTGTGGTACCATCATTCTGTGTCTGGAGAAGTCCGTTATAAATCAAATAACAGATTCCAAGTAACAGTTGATAACTTTGATTGGAACGATTATAATGTTGGTTCCAATTTGCAAAACGTAAATCAATTTCGTTAACATCAGAAAAAAATAATAATAAATTCCGAAGACTCTTTTTTCGTGTATTTGTGATATTGGCCTTAAGAAGCATTAACATTGTAGATTTAATAATCTGGTTAAATTGTGTATTAGTTGAAAATTCATCGTATGTACAAATCATTTGCTTCTTCAGCAGAGTCTGAGTTTTAATGGATTCAGAAATATTAAGCCTTCCCTGTAGCGTGGAAAGAGATTCTGATTTTGGCAGATAATCTCTTCCTAAGCCTCGTTTTAGCTGTACGCTAATGCCCTTATCAAGAATGGCTGCACATAATTCAGCGGTATTATGAAATTTTTCTGTAGCCAGATCTTTATAGTTTTGTGCTTGTAATGCTTGAAAAGCGTAGGACAGCATATAATAAATATTTTGTACAGGAATCATTTAACAGCACTCCTTAGTCGATCAGACCAGTCTACGATTTTTGCGGGCTCATCAAACCAATATTCTTTTAAAAGCGGAATCAATTCATATTCTACAATGGATGATAAAGTTTGGGTGTTGGCAGCTTCTGGTGTTAAACCACAAAAGTAGCTGTGACCAATACAGAATCCTTCACCCAGTGAGATATCTTCTGCTATCTTAGAATTGAGCTGTTTCACACAAGCAATTAATTTGTTAAAGGCATCACTTTTTAAAGAATCTTGGTAAGTTTGAAAACCAGAGGTATTAAATCCAGGTTTCATAGTAAAAAATGAAAAACGTCGTCTTAAAGCATAAT
>UMID01023542.1_pt1 | contig 31191 bp, 18 predicted proteins | sample 1965691 | NCBI WGS metagenome assembly UMID01 (sample SAMEA4836115, study PRJEB28245) | human gut metagenome | biome: gut microbiome; material: fecal sample | place: Denmark | collected 2008 | reverse complement strand
CGGCTGGCAGACGGCACATACGCCACACTGATGCCTTATAACTGTACATGGCTGCCGTTCACGCCTTCACTCAGCATTGACCTGGGAATCTTGCTCGACCCCATTTCGGTGATGATGCTGATTGTCATAAGTACCGTTTCATTCATGGTACACCTCTACTCCTTCGGCTACATGAAAGGTGAGCGAGGTTTTCAACGTTATTATGCCTTTCTTTCGCTTTTCACCATGTCCATGCTCGGACTCGTGGTGGCGACGAACATCTTCCAAATGTATCTGTTTTGGGAACTGGTGGGCGTGTCTTCCTACCTGCTGATTGGTTTCTACTATACCAAACCGGCAGCCATAGCCGCCAGCAAAAAGGCATTCATCGTTACCCGTTTTGCCGATTTGGGCTTCCTGATCGGTATTCTGGTCTACGGCTACTATGCCGGAACCTATACCTTCCAACCCGATGAAATGGCACTGCTGAAAGGCGGCGCTACCATGATTCCGCTGGCACTGGGACTGATGTTCATCGGCGGAGCCGGAAAGAGCGCCATGTTCCCGTTGCACATCTGGCTGCCCGATGCAATGGAAGGTCCTACTCCCGTCAGCGCACTGATCCACGCCGCCACAATGGTGGTTGCAGGCGTGTATCTGGTGGCACGTATGTTTCCGCTCTTCATAGACTATGCGCCTCAGGTGCTGCACCTCGTTGCTTATGTGGGCGCATTCACCGCATTCTATGCCGCCAGTGTAGCTTGCGTGCAAAGCGACATCAAGCGTGTGCTTGCCTTCTCCACTATCTCACAGATAGGCTTTATGATGGTGGCGCTCGGCGTATGCACCTCCCTGAATCCCCACGAAGGCGGACTGGGTTATATGGCAGGCATGTTCCATTTGTTTACGCATGCCATGTTCAAGGCCCTGCTGTTCCTTGGCGCAGGCAGCATCATCCATGCGGTGCACAGCAACGAGATGTCTGCTATGGGCGGATTGCGCAAGTACATGCCGGTTACGCATATCACTTTCCTGATAGCCTGTCTGGCCATCGCCGGTATTCCACCGTTCTCCGGGTTCTTCTCCAAGGACGAGATACTGACAGCCTGTTTCCGGTTCAGCCCCGTCATGGGTTGGATAATGACAGTGATTGCCGCAATGACTGCATTCTATATGTTCCGCCTCTACTACGGCATCTTCTGGAGTGACAAACGGTCAGCAGCCAATGATGAGCACTCATCACACAACGCCCACCACACTCCTCACGAAAGCCCGTTGACAATGACCGTCCCGTTAATGTTCCTTGCCCTGGTTACGATAGTTGCCGGCTTCATTCCTTTCGGACACTTCGTCAGCTCAAACGGTGAAGCCTATACCATTCATCTGGACTGGGGTGTGGCAGGCACAAGCATTGCCATTGCCGTCATCTCCATAACTTTGGCCACTTATATGTACAAAAGCGGGAAACAGCAGGTTGCCAATGCGCTTGCCCGCCGCTTCAACGGTTTATGGGCAGCTGCCTATCACCGCTTCTACCTCGATGAAGTCTACCAGTTCATCACCCACCGCATCATCTTCGGTTGTATCAGCCGCCCGATAGCCTGGTGGGACCGCCATGTGGTGGATGGCTTCTTCGATTTCCTTGCCTGGGGCGCTAACGCCACCAGCGACGAGATACGAGGCTTGCAAAGCGGACGCATCCAGCAATACACATTCGTATTCCTGCTGGGCACACTTGCACTGATACTGCTGCTGTTGCTGTAAACGAGAAACATAAGTTGATATCGGTTTATCAACCAATAGAACAATAACAATTAATACAATAATTATAAAGATGAATTTCTTATCCATATTCGTACTCATCCCCTTGCTGATGCTGCTGGGACTTTGGTTCAGCCGCAGCATAGCACAGATACGTGCGGTGATGGTGACCGGTGCTTCGGCATTGCTCATTGCCGCTGTCGGACTGACTGTCGCCTATCTGCAAGCCCGTCATGGCGGCGCTACGGATGAAATGCTGTTCCGCGCTGACGCGGCATGGTATCCGGCACTGAACATTCACTATTCCGTAGGCGTAGACGGCATCTCGGTGGCCATGCTGCTGCTCTCGGCAATCATCGTTTTCACCGGAACATTCGCTTCCTGGCGTCTGCAACCGCTGACCAAAGAATATTTCCTGTGGTTCACCCTGTTGTCAATGGGTGTATTCGGCTTCTTCATCTCCACCGACCTGTTCACCATGTTCATGTTCTATGAGGTGGCCCTCATACCGATGTATCTGCTGATCGGCGTATGGGGTTCGGGGCGCAAGGAATATGCCGCCATGAAGCTGACATTGATGCTGATGGGCGGTTCCGCTTTCCTGCTCATCGGTATTCTGGGCATCTACTTCGGCAGCGGCGGCACCACCATGAACCTGCTGGAGATAGCCCAACTGCACAATATCCCTATTGAGCAGCAACGAATTTGGTTTCCGCTTACCTTCCTCGGTTTCGGCGTATTGGGAGCCCTGTTCCCGTTCCACACATGGAGCCCCGACGGTCACGCATCCGCACCGACTGCCGTTTCCATGCTGCATGCAGGCGTACTGATGAAGCTGGGAGGTTACGGATGCTTCCGCATCGCCATGTATCTGATGCCTGAGGCCGCACAGGAACTCGGATGGATATTCCTCGTGCTGACGGGCATCTCCGTAGTGTATGGTGCATTCTCCGCCTGCGTACAGACCGACTTGAAATACATCAATGCCTACTCTTCCGTATCGCACTGCGGCCTGGTACTTTTCGCCATTCTGATGATGAACCGTACCGCCTGCACCGGCGCCGTACTGCAGATGCTTTCGCATGGATTGATGACCGCCTTATTCTTTGCACTCATCGGTATGATTTACGGACGTACACACACACGTGACGTACGCGAGCTTAACGGGCTGATGAAGATAATGCCTTTCCTTGCAGTATCCTACGTCATTGCCGGTCTTGCCAACCTCGGTTTGCCGGGCCTCAGCGGTTTCATTGCCGAAATGACTATCTTCAACGGTGCGTTCCAACATCCCGATACATTCCACCGCGTATGGACCGTCATAGCCTGTACGAGCATCGTAATCACCGCAGTCTACATCCTGCGTCTTGTGGGCAAGATCCTCTACGGCACTTGCACCGACAAGCACCATCTGACACTGAGCGATGCCACTTGGGACGAGCGTACCGCTGTAATCATCCTCATCGCCTGCGTAGCCGGACTCGGTCTTGCCCCGCTGTGGATGAGCAACATGATTGGAGACAGCGTTCTGCCGATAGTCAACAATTTAGTGATGAAGTAATGAAGTGCCGAATCATGAATCACCAGTTACCAATCGCTAATTATTAATCATTAATCAATTCATCACTAAATAACATGGATTACTCCCAATTTCTTTTAATGAAAGAAGAGCTGTCGCTGATAGCGGTCATCGTTATCCTGTTCATAGCCGACCTCTTCATGAGTCCGGATGCGCACAAGAATGACGGCAAGCCGATGTTGAACACTATGCTGCCCGTTGCTCTGCTCATTATCCATACGCTTATAACCATTGTCCCCGGTCCGGCGGCTGACGCCTTCGGCGGAATGTACCACAACCAGCCCATACAGAGCATCGTCAAGTCCATCCTCAGTGTAGGTACGCTCATCGTATTCCTTATGGCACACGAGTGGATGCGTCTTCCCGATACGGCAATCAAGCAAGGCGAGTTCTACATACTGACCCTCTCCACACTGCTGGGCATGTACTTTATGATTTCCGCAGGACACTTCCTGATGTTCTTCATCGGACTGGAAACGGCAAGCATCCCGATGGCTGCTTTGGTGGCCTTCGACAAATACCGCCACCATTCTGCCGAGGCAGGCGCCAAATACATCCTTACCGCCCTGTTCTCCAGTGGTTTGCTGCTTTATGGCATTTCACTGATATACGGTTCGGTAGGCACGCTCTACTTTGCCGACATCCCGGCACATCTGGACGGGAACCCGTTGCAGATTATGGCATTCGTATTCTTCTTCTCCGGCATGGGTTTCAAGATTCCGCTGGTACCTTTCCACCTGTGGACGGCAGACGTTTACGAGGGTGCTCCAAGTACGGTAACCGCTTACCTGAGCGTCATTTCCAAAGGATCGGCGGCATTCGTGCTGATGACAATCCTTTACAAGGTGTTCGCGCCCATGGTGGTGCAATGGCAGGAAGTGCTTTACTGGGTGATCATCGCCTCCATTACGCTCGCCAACCTCTTTGCGCTCCGTCAGGAAAACCTGAAGCGACTGATGGCGTTCTCCAGTATCTCACAGGCTGGATACATCATGCTGGGTGTGATCAGCGGGACATCGCTGGGCATGACCTCGCTGGTATACTACGTACTGATTTACCTGTTTGCCAACCTTGCAGTCTTTACGGTTATCACGATTGTGGCATTGCGTTCCCATAAATTCACGCTGGAAGATTACAACGGACTGTACACCACCAACCCCAAACTGGCGTTCCTGATGACGCTGGCATTGTTCTCTCTGGCAGGTATCCCCCCGTTTGCAGGTTTCTTCTCGAAGTTCTTCATCTTTGCGGCAGCGTTCGAAAGCGGTTTCCACTTGCTGGTATTCATTGCGTTGATCAACACGATCCTGTCACTTTACTACTATCTGAAGATTGTGAAGGCAATGTACATCAACAAAAGCGATGAGCCTATCGCCACTTTCCGCAGCGACAATTACACACGCGCCAGCCTTGCCATCTGTACGCTGGGCATCGTGGCGCTGAGCATTGCCAGTGTGGTATACCAGTCCATCGACAAATTCTCATTCGGAATGTAACGGTTGCTTTCCCGCAAAATAACTTTTATAATATTCCCTTTCACCGTCCGCACCCTCTTGTCCATAGGAGGACGGGTGAAAGGGGATATTCATTTTCATATTGCTGCACTGCCGCATGCAGCATTGCATCACTTCATTATCTGATTTCTGTATTGCGTGGGAGTCAGCTTGGTGAGTTGTTTAAAGGTGCGGTTGAAGTGCGAGATAGAGTCGAAGCCACATTCTACGGCTATTTGCGAAACCTCCATATCACCGATAGTCAGCAATTTGCACGCGTAGCCTATGCGCATGTCCGTCACATATTGCAAAAAAGTCCTCTCCGTCACTTCCTTAAAGAACCGGCAAAAAGCGCTGCTGTTCATATTCGCCATTTCGGCAATCTCGTCGAGTTTGAGTGATCGGGTATAATTGCTGTTGATAAAGGAAATGATTTTATCAATCCGTTTGTTTCCCACTGCCGGAAACTTCTCATAGTAGAAAGGGCTTGCCAGCATTTTCCTCTGAACGGAGACAGACAGTTCCTGCAACAAATCCAGCAATCCCGCTATCTGTCCAAATCCTTTCAGTCCGGGAAAGCCGGACATCATGCCGCACACCGGACCGCTACCGGCGGTATGGAGAAGCACCCCCCGCTTAGACTCCTCCAGCAGCAGCCTTATTTGGTGAAACTGCGGATAATGGTCGAAAGAATATTGCATAAAATTCTCCTCGAACTGAACGATAGTCCCCTGAACACGCAGCATGGGATTGCCGCACCGATATTCATCGTCACTCCGCATATAATGAGGCAGGTTGGGGCCGAACAATATCACATCCCCGTCGGCAAACTGCTCTATGCAGTCGCCTACAAAGCAGCAGCCGCGGCCTTTCTTCACATAGATAATCTCGTACTGGCTGTGGAAGTGCCAGGGATAGGTGAAGCGGTCGTAGTCGTAGTAACGCGCTTTTATCGGATTGGACTCCGATATCTGGAGTTGTTCGTTTATTATTTGTCTCATAACGCTGCTTGATATTGGTTGCGGCATCCATCGCCCTGCCGGCAGAACAAAGATACGAATAATAATCAGTTATCCAAACCGGAGCTTTCCATATAGCTAAGTATCAGCGACCTTGATGTCCCACTATCATTTTCAATAATGGGACTTATACTCCCGCCACTTCCATTTACGAGGGAACTATGCTCTCTATACGACTGAGCCCGGCTCTCATTACGATTGAAACACACTCCCATTACGACTGAAACAGGCTCCCATTACGTATGCAAATATCTGCTCGCCTCCCCGTAGAAGCAACCGTAACATTTTTCTTCCGATACATGCAAATATCTGCAAATATCCTGCAAATATCCATTCATGGGCGAAGTGTTTTAGTGCCTATATTTGCAATAAATAATCATTTTAAATCATTAATACAAAAAGAAGTATGGAAAAGACTTGGAGATGGTTTGGCAAGAAAGACAAAATAACGCTTGACATGCTGCGGCAAATCGGTGTGGAAGGTATCGTTACCGCCTTGCACGATGTGCCCAACGGCGAAATATGGACAGAAGAGGCAATCAATGATTTGAAGCAATACATTGAGTCCTACGGCCTGCGCTGGTCGGTTGTAGAGAGCCTGCCCGTATGCGAAGCCATTAAATATGCCGGACCGGAACGCGACAAGTTGATAGAAAACTATAAAGTCAGTCTCGCCAATCTGGGTAAATGCGGCGTCAAGACCGTATGCTACAACTTCATGCCCGTCATCGACTGGATACGTACGGACTTGCAGCATCCATGGGCGGACGGCACCTCATCGCTCTACTTCGACCGGGTGCGTTTTGCCTATTTCGACCTCCGCATCCTCCAACGTGAAGGAGCGGAAAAAGACTATTCCCCGGAAGAGCTCGCCAAAGTGGAGGAACTGGACAAAACCATTACCGAAGCCGAGAAGGAAAGCCTCATCGACACGATCATCGTAAAGACACAGGGATTCGTCAACGGCAACATCAAAGAGGGCGACAAGAACCCGGTGAACATCTTCAAGAACCTGCTGGCCCTGTACAAAGGCATAGACCGCGACGCACTCCGCGAAAACATGCGGTATTTCCTTGCCGCAATCATGCCGGTGTGCGAGGAATACGGAGTGAACATGTGCGTACATCCCGATGATCCTCCTTTCCAGGTATTAGGGCTGCCGCGCATCGTCACCAACGAAGAGGACATCGCCTGGTTCCTGAATGCGGTGGACAATCCGCACAACGGACTGACTTTCTGTGCCGGCTCGCTCAGTGCAGGAGAGCACAACGACACTCGTGAACTTGCCCGGAAGTTTGCATCGCGCACCCACTTCGTGCATCTGCGCAGCACCGCAGCCATGCCGGGCGGAAACTTCATAGAAAGCTCACACCTGTCAGGACGCGGACATCTCATCGACCTCATCCGCATCTTCGAGAAAGAAAACCCGGCCCTGCCGATGCGCGTAGACCATGGACGGATGATGCTGGGCGACGAGAACAAGGGATACAACCCAGGCTACTCATTCCATGGCCGCATGCTGGCACTGGCACAGGTGGAAGGAATGATGGCAGTGGTACAGGATGAAATGAAAGGATAAAACTCTAAATAAAAAAAAGAAAAAAGATTATGAACGAACAATTCAGTATTGCAGGTAAAGTGGCAGTCATCACCGGTGCAGGTGGTGTTTTGGGTGGCAGCATTGCCAAATGTTTTATGCAACAAGGCGCCAAAGTTGTGGCAGTGGACATCCGTCAGGAACAGCTGGACAAGCGTGTAGAAGAGTTGAAGACATACGGCGAGGACGTAATCGGCATTGTGGGTAACGTGCTGGACATCGCCAGCCTTGAGAAACTTGCCGACGACATTGTGGCAAAGTGGGGACGCATCGACATCCTGCTCAACATTGCCGGTGGAAACATGCCGGGCGCAACATTGGCTCCCGACCAGCACTTCTATGACATGGACATCTCCTGCTGGGAGAAAGTTACCAACCTGAACATGAACGGAACCGTTTATCCGTCTTTGGTATTCAGCAAGGTCATGGCCAAACAGGGTAAAGGATGCATTGTCAACGTATCTTCCATGGCTGCTTACAGCGCCATTACGCGAGTTCCGGGTTACTCGGCAGCCAAAACAGCCGTTGCCAACTTCACCCAATGGCTGGCAAGCGAACTGGCTTTGAAATATGGAGACGGCATCCGCGTCAACGCCATTGCTCCCGGTTTCTTCATCGGCGACCAGAACCGCGCCGTACTCATCAACCCCGACGGCTCACTGACCGACCGCAGCAAGAAAGTATTGGCAAAGACTCCGATGAAACGTTTCGGCGACATCAACGAGCTGAACGGCGCCGTACAGTTCCTGTGCAGCGATGCCGCCAGCTTCGTCACAGGCGCACTGCTCCCCATTGACGGCGGCTTCAGCGCATTCAGCGGCGTGTAAGCAGAAAGTTTAAATAAGGTTGAAGGTGTATCAAAACTAACATTAACTATCATTTTACTCTGTCATTCAGAGCGAAGCGAAGAATCTACTCTCTTTGTGAGTAGGAGAAGAGATGCTTCACTACGTTCTGCATGACAGACTATACATTAGCGTAAGAAATAAAAGATATTTTGAGCGAAGCTAATGATAGGCTTGTCTGAGTTTTGACACACCCGCTTTTTTTTCATGGCTAAATGTCTTTTTAGGATTCGTGTAACAGAACCTTAACACTTTTGAAAGCGTAATGTATACGCCGCGTATCAGCCGCGTAACATTCTCTCCTCATCTTTGCAGCGAATTAAGAAACGCATTAAAAAGACAAGCATGAAATCAGATTCAGGAAAAGTTCTCTTCTTTATTTTATTTCTCACACTCTCTGCCATGACGGTCGTGGCAGGCACCATTAAAGGCACCGTCACCGACAAGCAGACCCGGGAACCTCTGACCGGAGCCACCATACAGATAGCAGGAACAACACAAGGCACCGTTGCCGATGTGGACGGTAACTACTCCTTGGATGTAAATAACGGAATTTATACATTGGCCATTAAATATGTAGGCTACAAGGACATCATCATAAACAACGTAAAAGCCGGCAAATCCGACCTCATACTGAACTTTGAGCTGGAGAGCGACGCACAGGCTTTGGGTGAAGTGTCGGTAGTGGCCAGAAAGAACCTTGAGGGCGAACGCGCCTTGCAGATGGAACGCCGGAAAGCAACCCTCGCCATCGAGAACCTCGGTTCGAAGGAGATGAGCCTCAAAGGCATCGGCAATGTGGAAGAAGGAGTAAAGAAGATTACGGGCATCTCCGTTGCCGATGCAGGCCAACTCATTGTGCGCGGACTGGGCGACCGTTACAGCACCACAACCCTGAACGGACTCCCCATAGCCTCGCCCAACCCCGACAACAAACTGATTCCGCTGGACCTTTTCCCGTCGAGTACCGTACAGAACATCACAGTGAGCAAGGTATATAACGCGGAAGCCTTCGCCGACTATTCGGGTGCACACATCGACATCAATACCAAAGAGAATATCACCGAAGACTTCTTCAACATCGGTTTCAATACCGGCGGCAAATTCAACACACTGGGCAAAGACAGCTACCGGATGAACCGCAACGGCTCGCTGTTCAGAACCTCCGGTGTGGACCAGGCCGCACTCAACATGCCCCTGTCTGAATTCGACAACTACGTAAAGACAAGGAATATATTCGACACCTCATTTGCCGTAAAGAAGAAATCCTCCCTGCCGGACTTCAGCGGCAACCTCGGTTTCGGCAAAAACATCGGCATCGGCAGCCAGACACTCAGCATACTGGCATCCGCAAGCGCCGGCAACAGCTTCCAGAACATGGACAACGCTTTCTACAAAACCCTGGAAGCCACAGGCAGCGTGCAGGACAACTTTGCCTACGACAGCTATGCCCAGGAACTGAAACTGGCCGCATTGGGGCACATAGGCTACACCCTGCGCCGCCACGACCGCATAGGCTACACCTTTTTCTATGCACGCAACGCCACCGACACCTACCAACGTCGTGAGGGTATAGACGCCGAAGACCACGAACTGACAGGAAGCAACAACATCACCCACATCTACTCCTTGCAGAACCACCAGTTGGACGGGGTTCACAGCTTCGGCGGACGCGAGCAGTGGGAACTCACCTGGGGCGGCTCATACAGCAAGACGGGCAGTGAAGAACCCGACAGACGCCAAGTGATGTACATAAAGAACGACAACGGCGCACTCAGCCTCTTCAAGCTGAACCGTCAGGAAACCATGCGTTACTTCGGCAGCTTGGACGAGGAAGAATGGAACGGCAACCTCGCCATGCGCTGGAAATGGAACGAAAACAACTTCCTGAAGTTAGGCGTCAACTACAAGAACAAAAGCCGCGACTACAAGGCAACCCGTTTCTACTATAACCTCAACAAAATAGATCCCGTCATCACCGATATTTATGACACCGACGAATTTCTGAACCAAGAGAACATAGCCGACGGAAATGTAGTGGTGCAACGCGTGATGCAGCCCAAAGACAGTTATCGTGCCGGAAACGAAATCTACTCCGGCTATCTGCTGACTGATTTCTACCCTGTACCATCATTATTAGTAAACCTCGGCGTGCGCTACGAAATCAGCAGGCAATGGGTGGACTATGCCACCGACGGCGGCGACTGGTATGCCGAACGACGCAACCTTGACAAAAATGACCTCTTCCCCACCCTGAATCTGAAATACACAGTGAACGATGCCAACAGCATCCGCTTCTCCGCCTCGCGCACCGTCACCCGTCCCTCGTTCATCGAAATGGCGCCCTTCCTCTACCAAGAGTCCTACGGCTCGGCGCAAATCCGCGGTAATAACGAATTGCAAAACGGCTACAACTATAATTTCGACCTGCGCTATGAACACTTCGGCAAGAACGGAGACATGATTTCACTGACCGCCTACTTCAAATACTTAGACAGTCCGATAGAACGTATCCAAGCCCTGCAAGGCGGAGCCACGCTACACAGTTTCCAAAATGCAGACAACGGCATGGCAGGCGGTATGGAAGTGGAGTTCCGCAAACAACTGATGAAAGACCTCCGCCTGGGAGCCAACATCAGCTACATGTACACCAACGTGAAACTGCCCGAAGGCGGCGCCTACACCAACAAGGAACGCCCCCTGCAAGGTGCATCCCCTATCCTTGCCAATGCCGACCTCACCTACTCGCCCCGCTTCGGCGAAGAACGGCAACTGAACCTCGCCCTGCTCTACAACCTGCAAGGCAGCCGTATCCATGCGGTAGGCGTATCCAAACTGGGGGACATCAAACAGCAAACCCTGCATACACTGAACTTCAGCGCCGGCTATGACATCAACAGCCACTTCAGCCTGAAACTGCAGGTGAACGACCTGCTGAACCGCGCCGTCATCTTCAAGCAGGAAGTACCCTCTACCGGAGAGGAGGTAGAAGTGGAACGCTACAAGAAAGGCGCCAACCTTGAAATAGGTTTCAGCTACAAACTGTAAAAACAAAATATAGAGAGAAACAAAAAGTTATACGAACGATAACACTAATTTAATTCATTTATTATGGAATCTTTAAAATGGAAATTTTTATCACTTGCCCTCGTGGCAAGCATGTCTTTCCTCACTTCTTGCAGTGATGACGACAACAACGGCGGAAACGACAACGGTGAAGTGGAAACCCTGAAAGGAACGATTACCTCGGATGTAACCCTGAAAGCGGGCACCACGTACAAACTGAGCGGCGAGTACATCGTCGAAGCAGGCGCCACACTGAACATCGAGGCAGGCGTAAAGATTATATCCGTCTACGACGATATAGTGGATTATATCCTGATAAAGCAAGGTGCCAAAATCAATGCCATGGGTACGGCAAACGCTCCTATCGTCATGACCAGCGAAAAGGAAGAACCGGGTGCCTGGGGCGGTATCCACATCTGCGGCAAGGCACACACCAATGCCGAAGGAGGTAAAGGAAGTTCCGAAATCGGCGGTGCCGTTTATGGCGGCAACGACGATGCCGACAACTCCGGCAAACTGCAATATGTGCGCGTAGAATACACCGGCTATGCTTTCGATGAGGAACATGAAGCCAACGGAATCACGTTCTACGGTGTGGGCAACGGTACAATCGTAGACCACTGTCAGGCCTACAAAGGCTCGGACGACGGTTTCGAATTCTTCGGCGGCTCTGTAAATGTCAGCAACATGGTGGTGGTGAGTTGCAGCGACGACTCTTTTGACTGGACCGAAGGATGGAACGGAAAGGGCACCGACCTCGTTGCCTACCAAGAACCCAAAGCCACATTGGGCTACGACTGCGACTGCCTCATCGAAGCCGACAACAATGAAAACGACAATGCAGCCAGCCCCATATCACACCCTACACTAAAGAATCTCATCCTTGCAGGTAATGGTGAAAGCAAACAGGGTATCCGCCTGCGCCGCGGCACCCAAGTCCATATAGACAATGCCAAAGTATGCGGCAAAGGCCAACCACTGGCAATAGAAAGCGCATTGACCAACAGTGCTTTGAAGAACGGCACTTCCCTACTGGCCAACATGACTATTTCTGCCGAACTGACAACCGACGGCAACTACACCAATGCCGATTTCATTGCCGCAACAGGCAACAAAGTGGACGCCGCCTTGTCATACGCCTCTTTCGACGCCATAAAAGCGGAATGTGACTGGATGAACGGAAACTGGGTGAAATAAGCATACATTGCTCATTGAATATTTTATTAGGAGTTTATTAAAAAAGGAGGTTGTGTCAAAAAAACGCTGACACAACCTCTTACTTTTCCGGTTCTCACAAACCGTTATATCTATGAAGTTTCCGCCGGATACTTCACCGCAGAAAATCAAGACAACACCCGTTGGAAATCCCTTCCGGACGGTGACTGGAACACCTGCAAATCGAACTCTGGAATAATGGCCAGTACATGGTCGAAGACATCGGCCTGTACACCCTCGTAGGGCACCCAATCCTTGATAGCACAGAAGAAATAAAGCTCCATAGGAATACCATGATCGGTGGGTTGCAACTGGCGAACCATGCAGACAAGCTCTTGGTTCACATCGGGAAGGCTCTTCAAATAGGCAGTCAGATAAGCCCGGAATACTCCCAAGTTGGTTTGACGGCGGCCGTTGACAAGGACGGAGTTATCAATATGATGCTCTTTATTGTACTCCTCTATCACCGCCTCTGTATGCTCCACATAATCTTTCAGCAAACGGATCTTCCGATATTTGTCCAGCATCTCCGGCGTGCAGAACTTCACGCTGTTCATATCAATATTAATGGAACGCTTCACACGACGTCCGCCGCTCTCACGCATCCCCCGCCAATTCTGGAACGAGTCGCTGACAAGCAGATAGGGCGGAATCGTAGTAATGGTATTGTCCCAGTTACGCACCTTCACTGTGTTCAGTGTGACTTCTATCACCGTACCGTCAGCTCCATATTTGGGCATTGCAATCCAGTCGCCCACCTTCAACATGTCATTGGCAGACAACTGCACACCGGAAACAAACCCCATAATCGAATCCTTGAACACCAACATCAGTATAGCGGCAGAAGCGCCCAGACCGGCCAGCAATGACAACGGAGATTTATCAATCAGGATACTTACCACAATGATGGCCCCTACAAACCACAGAATCACCTGAACCGTCTGCAACATTCCCTTCAGCGGCCGGTCACGTAGCTGCTTCTTCTCGCTGTACACGCTATAAACAGCTTTCATGAATGAGTTTATGAAGCTCAGAAAAGTGATGAGAATATAAATGAGGCAAACACGCTGGATGAATCCCAAAGTGGAAGAACTCGTCTCGGCAAAAGCCACCGGAATAAAAATATAGATTATAACGGGAGCCACCATCCGGCTGAGATGAATCAGCACCTTACGGTCAAAAACAATATCATCCCATGTAGCTTTTGTTTTCCTTATCAGGTGCGCCACCACCTTCAACAAGATATTCCGGCAGAGAACATCTGCCAGAAAAGCAACGATCAGTACAAGCGCAAAAGCTATAAACTGGTCGAGCATATCAGCCAAGGAAGGGGCTGTTCCCCAGGAAACCAATAATTCGTCGATATTCTTTAATATGTCCATGATAAGAAGGGGATAAAAGATAAAACTAAAATATCAGGTATAAAAAGATTAAAGGTGCTCCCGTTCGAGAAACTCCCGTATATCTTCTTTCAACCACTGATAGAGATAAAGGTTCTTGTAACCGCTGTTTTTCTTCAACATAACGGACACATTGACCTGACTGTTCTCATAGCCTGTCAGCTCATTGCGAAACTGCTCGTTATGCTCCGCCAAACGTTTTATCTCCTGCTCGCGCTCACGACGGAGCACTGTGCAAACGGGTATCAGCAATTTCAAGACCACGCAGTCCATGATGTGATGTCCCTGCATATAAAGATAGGTGTTATCAGGAATCAGCCCTAATTTCCGCAGCTCCTCGCCCAGCTTGTCGACGTGCTCTATGTGTTGCGGGAAACGGGTCCGCATCTCGGACAGCTTGGCAGATACCGCACGTTGCATATTGTCCAGAGCGCTATAAGGATGACGGAGACTTATTTCCTGAAGACGAACATAGTTGTTGAAGTCATACATGGGAAATGTGTGCGTATCATGCTGCCGGTAGAACCACACATTCCATAGGAACAACGGATAAGCGATTTGTGAATAACGCTTCAGGAAAGCGGGAAAGTCAAGAATATAACGGTCGTTCAACGTTGCCTGCACGCATACTTCATGGAGACTCTCGGCAAAACAATGGAAGTTCTCAATGGCATATCCGTAAGTCTGGAAAATATAAGGGTTGCGGTTTATCTTCCGCGATACGTTGGTGGCTCCCTGAAGCAGAAAGTCGTAATCACTGTCCACACAAGCTATCAGACTGCGTCCCAGCTCCGTAGTGTTGAGCGTATTCATCAGCACCATTTTCTTACCCTTGGCCAATGAAGTGGCGGAAGGAAGCATTACCTGAAAATAGCGTTCTTCATTCTCGAACTCTGCCAAAAGAGTACGCCAAAATGCTATATCATCATAGCTTTCCACATATGCCACAATGCGCCTGCGCCCTTTCTTCGATGAGAATTTATGCGCGGCGTCCAGATAAGCCGAGGTCAGATTATGTCGTAAAGATGTTGCCACGTCATTAATCGCTAATCACTAAACACTAATCACCGTTGAAATATCCTCCACCTCCGTCACAGCATCCAACCATCCTTCCATGATGACGGCAGGCGAATGAGTGGTAAGGATAAGTTGTACATTCGGATTCAGATCACGTATCATGCCGATAAGTTTTTGTTGCCATTCTATGTGTAATGACGCTTCCGGCTCATCCATAAAGAGTACGCAATGCTCTTCATTACGTACAAGGACCGTCAGCAGAATCACCAGCATTTGTTTCTCACCGGACGAAAGTTTATAGGGCAAAAGCTGCTCGCCGTCTTGAAAGAAAACGATGTCATTGCTCTTCCTGTCGATTTTCTTACGGGTGTAGCTGAACAGTTCGTCCACCATATCCTGAAATTTCCGTTTAGGAACGGACAGATCGGGAGCCAGTTTTCGCTGTTCGTCATCACCGCTCAGCAGTTCAATCATTTTGTTTCCGATGTTCACCTGATAGTCAAGGTAGCGACGTTGAAGCAGATAGAGCTGCCAATCCAACTCGGACTTCACATTCGGATCCGCCATACGGGCGGTAAAATCTCCCATGATAAGGGGACGGTCGTAACTGCGGATCACATCATAAGGAATGAAGGTAGCCACCGGATTATCGAAGAAAACATGTACCCCGTTCTTCTCATCACTCTTTACTTCTCCTGTGGTCTGTTCCAGATAGCCCACCGAACGGTTCAGAATTGTGGTCTTTCCCACTCCGTTGATGCCGGAAAGTATATTGACGTCAGGACGCAACTCCCAAGCTATGTTGTAGCGATGCCACAACCCATGTATTTCGATACGCTTGATGTAATTAGCTTGTATTTCCATGATTTCTTATTTTAAGCCCTGTCACTTTGTTACAAAAGTATGGCAAAATAAAAGAAAAAACAAATGTAACTTACTATTCTTTGTTTCAAAAAAATATTGTTCTTTTGCAGCTCAAAAGAAATACAGATATGAACAAGAACATACAAGGTCACCTGTTTGCTTTGACCGCCAATATCCTATGGGGATTAATGGCGCCTATCGGCAAATCCGCATTGGCTGAATTTTCAGCTTTGTCCGTTACAACTTTCCGTATGGTGGGTGCGGCAGCCTGTTTCTGGTTGCTCTCACTGTTCTGCAAACGCGAACAAGTGGATCACCGGGACATGTTGAAGATATTCTTTGCAACGCTTTTTGCATTGGTATTCAACCAGGGAGTGTACATCTTCGGCCTGTCCATGACCTCACCCATCGACGCATCCATCGTAACCACCACCCTTCCCATCGTCACCATGATTGTAGCCGCCATTTATCTGAAAGAACCTGTTACCAACAAAAAAGTGTTGGGCATCTTCGTAGGAGCAATGGGAGCCTTAATACTGATTATGAACAGCCAGAATACCGGAAGTGGCGGTGGCAGCGTCATAGGCGACTTGCTATGCTTGATTGCCCAAATCAGCTTCTCTATCTACCTGACCGTATTCAAAGGACTGTCCCAGAAGTACTCCCCCATTACACTGAACAAGTGGATGTTTGTATACGCCTCAATGTGCTACATTCCCTTCTCTTATCATGGAATAGCCGCCATTCAATGGGCTGAAGTTTCCACTGCGGCATTGGTGCAAGTGGGTTATGTAGTGGTGGGAGGCAGCTTCCTTGCCTATATATGCATTATGACGGCACAAAGATTACTGCGTCCCACAGTAGTGAGCATGTACAACTATATGCAACCCATCGTAGCTTCAATAGTTACGGTCGTAATCGGTATGGCAACATTCAATCTGGAAAAAGGAATTGCCATTGCACTGGTGTTTCTCGGTGTATATATCGTAACACAAAGCAAGTCACGCAAGGACTTCGAGAAAGAGGGGAAAGAGGTGTAAGGAAGCAAAGCTTCGTTTATTATGAATTATGAATTGCCATGCGGCATAACAGCGCAGCCAATTCATAATTCATAACTATTAAATTCCTTATTTTTTCAGCTCGGCAAAATAAGTATCCAACAGATTCTTTGCAGCGACAAAAGACGTCAGATTGCCTTTCAGTACCTGATTCTCCTTGCCGGCCAGCATCGCTTCAATCTTGGGGTTCTGATAGAAACTATCGCGAAGCTGTTCGTTAATGGTTTCATACATCCAATATTTGCTTTGTTCATTACGGCGATGTTCAAAATAGCCGTTATCTTTTACAAAGTCAATATACTTATATACCATGTCCCATACTTCCTGCACTCCAAGATTATAGAAACCCGAATAGGTCAGCACTTGCGGTGTCCAGCCGCTCTCCGGAGCCGGAAAAAGATGCAGCGCATTACGAAATTGAGTAGCAGCCAGCTTGGCACGTTCCAGATTATCTCCGTCCGCCTTGTTGATAACGATGCCGTCTGCCATTTCCATAATACCGCGCTTGATACCTTGCAGTTCATCGCCCGTACCGGCAAGCTGGATAAGCAGGAAAAAGTCCACCATTGAGTGCACAGCAGTCTCACTCTGTCCTACCCCTACCGTTTCAACGAATATCTTATCAAATCCGGCAGCCTCGCAAAGTACGATTGTCTCACGCGTCTTACGTGCCACACCTCCCAATGAGCCTGCCGAAGGGCTGGGACGGATGAAAGACTTGGGGTGAACGGAAAGTTTCTCCATACGGGTTTTGTCGCCCAAGATGCTGCCCTTGCTGCGTTCGCTGCTTGGGTCGATAGCCAATACAGCCAGTTTCCCGCCGTATTTCTCCAATACATGCAATCCGAACACATCAATAGACGTACTCTTACCGGCTCCCGGCACCCCACTGATACCGATACGAATGGAGTCTCCCGAATACGGCAGACACTTCTCTATTACCTCCTGAGCTATGGCCTGATGTTCCGGTTTTACACTTTCCACCAACGTCACAGCCCGGCTCAATATCGTAACATCACCCTTAATAATACCCTCTACGTACTCTGCTACGGAAAGTTGACGTTTTTTGGGCTTCCGCTTCAAATAAGGATTGACGGACGAAGGTTGCTCAATGCCTGCATTGACAACCAAGCCTTTATATTCTCCGCTATTTTCAGGATGTTCCATGATAAGACTTATGGTTTGATTATTTCGCTTTAATATTAATCTCTACTTTCGATTGCGTCGGGTCATTCGTAATCATCAGCAAACGCAGATGACGGCGTTTCTTCCCAATGTTCTTTTTCACAACAGTAACACGAAGGCGGGTACTTTCTCCCGGTTGCAACACACTCTTCTTCAAACTGACGCCCACAGCCGGATGAAAAACCTGAAGCTTACTGATTCGTAAAGGAGAACGTCCGGTATTGGTTATGATAATATCCTGACGTGCCTTTGATTTCTTTGCCAATACGGCACTCATATCGATGTCCTTTGTGGAAAGATTGACAACGGGAGCATTTGCCTTTTCTGCCTCGGTCATGCCTGAAAAATCGGGTAACAGAATGGCAGAAACGGGTATTTCATTTTCATCGCCCACCTTGTCACCGGAAAAACGCGCCAAGTAGACCGATGCTTGCGTCAGCCCGAAGTCCGTCAGCCGTTCGGAATCCAGTGTAACGGTTATAACGCCCTTTTCACCCTTTTGCAAAACATTAGGCTTAACCTCCGTTTGCAGATAAGGCGGCAGATGCATCAGCACAGGCTCGTATGGACGGTCCGACAGGTTCACGACTCCAATATGCACGACGGGCTTTTCGCCGGCTTGCACATCAGGAAAATCAAGGCTGTTCTTATCAATACGTATCTGCCCGATAAGGTACGGATGGGTTTTAGTAAAATCCTTTATTTCCTGCACCACCTCTCCATTGAACTTCAAATAGACCAAATGCGGCTGCGCATTGCTGTAAATGGCTACGGATTTATTGAAATGCCCCAAAGCCTCCGCATCAAAAGTGACATCGACCACTCCCTTTGCCCCCGGTGCGATAGGAGTCTTTGTCCACCGGGCTACGGAACAGGCGCAATCGGGCTCCACGTCGGTAAGTACCAGCGGCTGGTTACCTGTGTTCGTAATGGAGTATTGCACCGTTACCGGATGTTTCCATTCAATCTGTCCGAAATCGTACGTCTCCGTATTGGAAGTAAAACGCGGTTGTGCTACGGCAGTCAGTGCCGTAGCAGCAAGCGCATATAAGGTGATAAAACTGCGTTTCATTTATATTGTTTCTAAATTAGCTGCACAAATGTAAAGTTTTTAAGTGATATACGCAGACTTTCTTTCCGCTTTTTATAACCTATAAACATTCAATAGCAACTAAATCTATCTACTCTATTTGATAACAACAGTACCTCCCGCAGAATGAGAAGCATATTCCGGCGCATAAGTACACTCTACGGTAGCCAGTCCGGTTTCATACATTCCTCCACGAGCAACCCGGTAGCTATGTTCCAATACATAAACTCCTTTGCCCAAATGATCGAAGAAGAAATTAGTTCCGGCATCTTCCACTTCTGCATAATAGCCCATACCATTATTCCAACGATAGCCTGAAAGTGAACTTACCGGTTCGAAGCAGGCTCCACGCTGGTCTTTCAGCTGGATAAAATCCATAGCCCGGTCCAAACTAAGTGTCAGCCGGGATACGACTTTATCACCTACCGAAAGCTGCGTGCCCTCCGACAGCGGTTGCAAGGACTTCTGTCCGTCGGCCGAGATACGCTCTACAAAGAGTCTCTTCTCAACATTCAGTTCACTGCCCTGTTGCTTCACATCGGATATGGGCGACAAGTATTGTGCATAGACGGCCCCCCACGCAATGCCTACATCTCTCTTCTCTACGGTAACTGACTTAGCCTTTACCTCAGGACTTCCTTGAACAAAGGCCTCCTTGATGTATCCCAATCCCGGAACAGCGGTCTTTGCAGGCGAGAAAGTCTCCAAGACCTTATCTCCCAAAGTGATGCGGACATCTCCTTTACTTTCCAGCAAATCGCTGCCCTGACAAAGCAATGCATAAACCGCATCGGCAGTAGCTACCGGAGAATTCCAGCTTGTCGTCTGTTTCTGTTTCAGCAACCAAAGCTTCATTTCTTCTATCAAAGCATCGTTGCCGCCCGCCTCGCGCAAGGCTTCCATTACAGCCACATGTGCAGGAACCGGCATCATACCCCAAGTATAAGGATTGGCATGGAAAGCAAAATGCGCTCCCATTTCGTCCGTTTGCACAAGATGTTCTTTAATAGAAGCTATAAACTCATTCGCTTCCGTCCTGCGTCCCTGTTTCTGCAAGATAATGGCGGTCTGCGCTTTGCAAATCATTGTACCGTTCACAAGGTTACGTCCCAACTTGGTAAGGAAGTAATCGAACATTTTTGCATACTCACCGGAGAGTTTTACCGAACCGAGAGCCACCAAATACATGTATTCCATAGTGGCATCCGACAGGGTGGTAATCTTAGTCCCGTTCTTCTCTGCCTTACGGATAGCACGATATTCTTTCAGCGCTTCTTCATTCAGATAGTCAAAAGCCTTGGCTTTCATCACCACAGCTTCTTCCGGCAATGCCCTATCCGTAAGTAAAGAAAGCCGGACAAGCAGTCCGGTGATATATCCCGTTACATAACGGTTGCCGGACATACCGCCAAACCAGCTCCATGCCCCTTCTTCGTTCTGCAGTTCTTTCAATTTGAGCAAGGACGCCATATTACGGTAATTCAATTGATTTACATCGAACAAAGTAGCGATACGCTGCTGCTGTTCCGCCTCGGTAGTGGCTTCGAGCAGCCAGGGGGACTCACCCAACAGAATATTCTTCACATCCTGATTTTTCTCTAACTGACTGAGGAAAGTATCTTTTGTTCCGCCCGACAAACGCCAGTTGTCGAATACCGCTTTAATGCGCGGCTGGCTATTGGCGATATAGCCCGCCAAAGTATTGGCATAGAAAGCAGCTGCCCAAGAAATGGCATTATCCGTTGCAGGTTGGCTCAGTACAGGCAGGGCTTGTACGGCATACCATGCCGGATTACCCGTAAATTCTACTGTCAGGCGGCGGTCGGTCGCAGTACGGCTGTTGCCGTTGAAAAGGCTGTCCAGTGAGAAAGTACGTGTTTCCCCACCACGGATAGGCATGGCGAGTGTTTCTGTAATATATTCCTTATTGCTCAGAACAGGCAACAGATGCTGTTCACCGTCACTGAACGTGCCGCCGTCGGCCACCATGCGGACACCAAGCAGGTCGTAACGGTCTGTTACGTCAAACCGGAAATCAACCGATGCCGTCTTTCCTGCTTCCACTGAGAATTTTTGACGACGGGTGGAAATAATCTTCTCCGTCATCGGGTCAAAAAGGGTTAATACGGCCGTCCCTCTTATCTCCTTATCCGTCAGATTGGCAATACCGGCAGCTATCTGTGTCTTATCACCTACCCGCACAAAGCGCGGCATATTCGGAGTCAGCATAAACTCTTTGGATGTAACGGCAGTAGCATCCAGCACGCCTGTCATCATATCCTTGGTATGGGAATAACCGCGGAAATTCCAACGTGTCAGGCTCTGCGGCATAGTAAATGAGAAAGTGACCTCTCCCTGCTCGTTGGTACGCAACTGAGGATAGAAGAAAGCCGTTTCTGCAAAATTAGTACGCAAACCTGCCATAGGCTGTAACGCCTGCTCATCAAGTGGGATGGTCTCCGACTCAAAGACAACATCTGTCACACTTTCCTCAGCCAGCGCAGGAGCATATTTCACTTCAACCGCCCGTCCGGTCTTCATTTTAGTACGTGTAGCTCCATACCCGACAATCGTCGGTTCACAAAGGACAGCATCGTTTTCGACTATCTGCAATACTTCCGCAATTCCGTTATAAGGAGAACAGAAGTAATCAAAACGCCAGACTGGAACTCTCCACGACTTCAATGGGAAATAAGGAGTATAACTCTTTCCGTAATTGCTACTAAGATCCCAGTAGAAATAAGGGATATACCGATTGTAATAGACACTCAATGACTGATGACGGCTATAAATCCGGTCTAATGAGGCATCGTACATCATTGCCAGCATCTCGGCTGCAGCAGGAAAACCTTGCGGAGTCTTGATGACCAGCTTCCATTCCTCCTCCTGTCCCGGACGCAAACGATCGCGGAAAACCTCCCACTTCATATCCAGTGTCCGTTTGGGCAAACGCTTCCGCAATTCTACCCGGCGGGTATATAGCTGACCGTTTTTAACAAAAGTGAACTGTACGGCAACTCCGTCTCCATACTCCTTACGATAAGGATATTCCATACGAACAATTGAGTCACTCAACGACAAGGTACGGCTCTCCAACCTCCCTTTCTGCCCGAAAACATCAACCAGAACATACGCATCCTGCATTGAAGTACCGAAATAAAACACCGCCGGATGAGTTGCATCAAACTCCGTATTCTTCTCATAGAGGAAAGTCTCTACGAACATAGCCGGACGCGGATCCGCCAATGAGAACAGCATAAGGTTCACCGCATTATCCGCATTGCTAACCTCTTTACCGTTACGGTCGCGAACCGACAGAATAAAACGGTATTCTCCCGACGGCAATTGTTTCCAGGCCGCAAAATCTTTTATTTCACCCGACGTAAATACACTCTCGTAGACAGGTTTATCAGCTATCTTCCCCGATTTAGAATCTATAACCGGATAAAGCCGGCACATTCCTTCCATAGGCAACGTCTCATTGGAAGCATTCATCACTGCCAGTTTTCCCGATATGGAATCTTCCCGGCATAATTCCCTGTTGATATCGGACATAAAAAAATAGGCTTGTCCGGTAGCACTCAAACTATATTGCGCGGTCTGGGTCTCGCCCGCATCCCCGGTAACCGACACTTCTACCTGATAAGAGAAACGCTCTCCTCGCGTCAAATCCGCATCAGCATCCGGTGTCAGGACAACAGGAATGGAGAAGTTGCCTTTAGCATCCAGTTGCACTGTATCTGAGACAAGCGGGGCAGACGGTTGTCCCCAATATCTCCAGTGGTTGCGTCGGGTCACAGTGTATACTGCCGGTACATCCTGAACAGCCATACCATTGTATGCCTTGACATTTCCGGTGATACTTACCGTATCCCCCAAACAGTAGGCCTGTTCCACAGGATTAAACACAATCTCAAAAGTAGGCCGTTTATAATCCTCCACCCGTACGGGAACAGCCGCTTTATCCTTTACTTCAACCATGAAGTTGCCATTGAGGCAAACAGCAGGCAGTACAAATTCTGTTGTAAAAGAGCCGAACTCATTGGTGTCCACACTCTTCTGCACCAGCTCTTTCCTGTTCACATCCAGCAATCGTACCAGGTAATTCTTTCCTGCCAAGACATGAGCCGTATCGGCTGCTTGTTCATAAGAAATCCCTTTGACGTAGACAGTCTGACCGGGACGATACAAAGAACGGTCGGTCAACAGAGTGATATGCTCTGCCGGACCCGATTCACCACGTTCGTAATATCTATTCAGATAAATGCTTTGGGGTAACATAGCAGTATCCGTCCCCTTGCGTGCCACATAGCTGCGGATAGCTTTATTCCATTCTATAACAGCCTTTCCACCGGTGTCAGTGGTAACATCCTGCAACAGTTTACGATTTTCTTCATTATAAGTGGAATAGAAACTGACTTTTGCGCCGGAAATGGGCTGCCCGCTACGGCCATCTACCGTAACCACTTCCATTTTATTGTCCGGCAGAGCCAGTGTCAGCACCTTGAAGCGAGTCGAAACAAGGAACTGGTCTGCCGTACGGGCTGTTACGGCATCGGGTACAATTTGCAATATATAAACGCCCGGTTCATCGGGTACATATAGTTTCAAAACCGTACGTTGCAAGTTGTTCAATAGCTCTCCCGGTTCCCCGGCCTTCTTAGCCAAAGGTTCCAGCTCGAAATGAGTGGCAGACATCCTGCGGGCATGCTTCTGATAAAAAGTATTGTTTATTCCTGTGTCCATCCAGGGAACCTCGGACAAGTCCGTACGATACAGATTCAACGTAAATCCTTTCAGGTTGCGATAACTCACATTCAGTTCCAAAGAGTCACCGGGGTAGATACTCCCCTGGGTATTAATATCCAAATGAGGTTGCAGGATGCTTTCCCGTATGTTACGTAGTTCGTTGACACGCTTATAAGCGGAATAACGCTTCACGCCTTCATCGCACGTCTGCAAAGCCTCATCCATATGGGATGCTCCCATGTTACGGAGCAAGTCGGCTTTACAGATATAGGCTTCCGCACAAATTTCACGCGCTCCATATTCTCGAATCAGATTGTCCAACGCACCAAGATACTCCTTGTCAACTTGCGCCTTCCGTTCGCGATAAGTGGCATACGGCTCCCTGCTTACGCCACTTCCGGTTCTTTTCCATTTCCAATAATCGAGCGTGGCCAACACAGTCGCATCTTCAGCCCCGGCACGATGCCGGTAAGTATTTATCATTCCCTCATAAATACCGGCAATGCGCATACGTTGCAATGAGTCCGCCCGAAAGCCATCCAATAAGAGATAAGTGTCCACCGCCCGGGCTGCCAGTAGATGATACATATCGTGACCGTAAAAACGACTACCATCTTCCAGTACAACAAAAGGCACGTATTCCTTGGAGGACACCTCAAGCAGACGAACGGAATCTTGCAATGAAGCAAGATTATGCTCATCCACCTTAGTTACAAAAATATTACTACTCCACTCGCGAATGTCAGCAGGCGCTTCATCTGTATCCAAAGCTGTACGCCCTGACAACAACTGCCGGTTATATCGCATATAATCAGCATATTCACGAGCGAGCAAAGAGTGCAATATAGCTTTACTTACCGGATTTTGTTCCGATTTTGCCCAGTTTTCCAAATTTCTCAAATTGACATACAAGCTATCCGGCGTAAGTCTTTCCTGATAGGCTTCCCGGCAAATATATGCCTTCAGCATTTGCGGAACATTCTTTTCCTGTTCGGCTTTACGGTAGATTTGCCCCGTCAATTTCACTACTGTTTGCGGCAAACTTTTCTTTTGGGCTTGCTCTACCTGTTTCCACAGGCTGTTATATGACTGGGCTTGTAAGGTAGACAAGCACAACCCGATCATCAGTAGCAACAATGTAAAAAAACTTCGAATTTTATTCATAGCTATTCTATTTGTTATTAGTTTTTGTTTTTTATGCGAATCAAGAATCAAATCATAAAAAAAATCTCTGTATGATTACCTTCATTCATATCCCAACCTGACAGTTCATACGCCTTATATCCATTCCTTCGCCGAACCTGTCCGTCTCTTGCCTATGATGAATTACTATTAAAAGGCTTATAATTGCATATTAAAAGCCTTTTAATATATTATTATAAGCCTTTTAATGGCAATTCAACCGTAAGGCTATATCGGCTCATCTATACAAACATCTCATATCTTTACTATATGAATGTGCATTGTAAAAATAACAAATTAATAGTCACATTGTACCGTTTTTTAGAAAAAATAAAAAAACAAAGCATATACTGACATAAATACCTGCAATAATAAAAAAAAGCGGGGGATACATTCTCAGAACATATCCCCCGCTATCTTATCTGCTACTACACTCATCTCGGGTAGTTATAATACTTCATTGCTTCAATCCAGTTCTCGCCGACTTTAGCAAGAACGTTTCTAAAAGAGCTTACAATCTTTTTTCCCATAATCTTAAAAATTAAACTAATACCCTGAAAACTTTGTTTTTTTACTTTTTGATGGTATATCCCATCATTAACATCTCATTACGACCTACCTCTGCGAGAATACGTCTGAATGAACTCATAATCTTTTTTTTCATAACCTTAAAAAATTAAACTAACACCTTGAAAACTGAAAACTAAATTCTCTCTTTAAAAAGGGGATGAATACTTAAAGCATTACATAACCCCAAATGTTCTTATCGGCCTCGCCGAAATGTCTGAACAATTTTCTTAACTTTTTCATTTTGTTATCCTCCTAAAATCAATCTTGTTATTCTTAAAAATAACCTGTTATCCTATCATTTCTATGTTTTACAACACAAAAATAAAGCCTTTGTTCAAGATAACAAGTGATTTTACATAGAAAACTATGTTTTACAACATATTTATTGACCTAAATCAATTTTCTTCAAAGTGACGGTACAAGAAAAAGACAAGTTGACAGTAAGGCAAAGAAATTCTGACAGTCTGAAGACAAGATGACAGCAATAAAAAAAAGCAGGGCACATCAATACCCTGCTTTCTCCTTATTATATATAAGAAAAATTACTTTTCCGGAGTCTGCTCCAGTGTTGCAACCAGAAAATCGTAGAATTTTGTAACAGAAGGAATATATGCACGTTCATCCGGTGAATGTGGTGAGCGCAATGTAGGACCGAAAGAAATCATATCGAGTCCCGGACAATTAGCACCGATAATGCCACACTCCAAACCTGCATGGATCACTTTCACTGCCGGCTCTACACCAAATTGCTGCTTGTAAGACAAGGTCATGGCATGCAAAATCGGAGAATCGACATTAGGTTGCCAGCCAGAATAAGCGCCACTCAGTTCCACTTTCATACCTGCCATCGAGAAACATGCCGTCAAACTGTCTGCCAAGAAATCCTTCATTGTATCGCAAGAGCTGCGAGCGAGAATACGGACATCGGCTTTACCGCCCCCAATCGTTACAATGGCCAGATTGGAAGAAGTCTCCACTGTGTCAGGAACAGTAGGAATCATACGCATCACCCCGTTCTGGCAAGCCATCAGCACACTAATCATATTATCCTGAATCTCTTCAGGAACAATGAAAGCAGGCAAGTCCACATTCTCCAACTTCAAAGTTATGCCTTCTTCAATCGGAGCATACTCAGTATTCAGCAATGCTTCATATTCCTTTATGTAATCTTCCAACCCTTCAACATCTTCGGGATTGAAAACCAAGACAGCATGCGCCTCGCGCGGAATAGCATTACGCATATTGCCGCCCTCAAAACTCGACAGACGGCAATCGAATTCAATCAACAAGTCATGCACTATACGGGCAAGCAACTTATTGGCATTGCCTCGTCCCTGATTGATCTCCAATCCGGAATGTCCACCGCGCAAGCCTTTCAAGATTATCTGACGGGCCACGAAATCGGCAGCGGGCTCTTCCTCTTTATATTCCAATGTAGCTGTGATATCAATTCCTCCTGCACAACCGATATAAAGTTCTCCTTCGTCTTCCGAATCGAGGTTCAGCAAAATCTCGCCTTTCAGTGTACCCGGTTTCAAGCCGAATGCACCATACATACCCGTTTCCTCATCCTTAGTAATCAATGCCTCCAGCGGACCATGCTTCAGGTCTTTTGCTTCAAGTACAGCCATAATGGCGGCCACACCCATGCCGTTATCGGCACCCAACGTAGTGCCTTTGGCCTTTACCCAATCGCCGTCAATGTATGTTTCAATGGGATCTTTGGTAAAGTCGTGAACAGTATCGTTGTTCTTCTGCGGCACCATATCCATATGCGCCTGAAGAATAACTCCTTTACGGTTTTCCATACCCGGAGTGGCAGGCTTACGGATAATGACATTGCCCACCTCATCGACAAATGACTCCAAACCTAAACTCTTACCGAAACTTATTAAAAACTCAGTTATTTGCTCCATATGTCCAGACGGACGGGGTATCTGAGTCAGCGAATAGAAATGCTTCCACACATTTTGTGGAGCCAACTGCAAAATTGTACTCATAATTATAAAAGTTGTTTTCGCAAATATAAGAGTTATTTTCCAATATACCTCTAATCGGAATTGTAAAAGTCAACATGATCTTCCTTCCATATATCGCAATACTCCCATACACACATACGACATCATATAGAAAGTTCTGCACCAATACGGGATTTTGCGGAAAAGGAGATTTTCTTACCTCGAACGGTTTGCCATTGAAACGTGCAACGCCCCATAGATGCCGAGTATTATGACCAGCAATGTCTGGATGCCATGTACAATCAACGCAAATATACCTGCATCAGTAGCACTCACGCCATAAAGCATCATCATGGTGATTACTGCAAAGTGCCAAGGTCCCGCCCCATTAGGCGTCGGAACGATTACGGCAAAGGTTCCGCCTACAAACATCACCATTGCCGCCTGAAAACTAAGATGTTCTGTAAAAGAGAAACAATAGAAAGTCAAGTAGAAATGATAAAAATAACACCCCCATATAGACAATGTATAGAAAACAAATAACGGGATGTTCTTCACATTGCGAAGTGACATCACCCCTTCACATACATTCAACACCACCCCCTTCACTTTCTCAAAGAAAGAAAGCATCCGCATCAGATAGTAGGCAAGTACCAGTACTCCAATAACAGAGAACAAAGAAACATAGAACCAAGGGGAAGTAAGCAGATGCATCAGCGAGGGAATTTTCGTACCCGTTTCCTGAAAAAAACGGAGAAACACAGGCATCTGGGCCATAAAAGTAAGCCCCGTAATCAAAAGAATACACAAGGTATCCACCAAACGCTCCGTTACCACAGTACCCAAAGACTTGGAAAACGAGACATCATCGTACTTGACCAGTACACCGCAACGCGACACCTCTCCCACACGAGGAAGCATTAAATTGGCAGCATAAGAAATGAAAATGGCATCCACACAATCACTCCTCTTAGGATAAGCCCCCAGCGGCTCCAGCGTCTGCCGCCAGCGCCATCCGCGCAGCACATGGCTCATCACTCCAAAAAGCAGAGAAAGCAACATCCAGCCCCAGTCCGTCCCATGCAGAAGCACTTCTTTTGCGCGTTCAAAATCAAAATCACGATACACCCAATACAGGATAAATCCGCCCAAAAGAATGGGCAATACGATTTTCAATGTCTTTTTTATAATCTTATTCATCGTTTTCCTTTAAAATTCATCCGGCACACATCGTAATTTATGATTTGTAACTCATTATTCGCCGAAAAGGATTACCTTTGAACCGCAAAAGTAACGATTTAGTTGATACATGAGATTAGTTAAACCTAAAAAGTTTCTCGGCCAGCACTTTCTGAAAGATCTGAAAGTGGCACAAGACATTGCCAATACCGTAGATGCCTGCCCCGAACTCCCAGTACTGGAAGTGGGACCGGGTATGGGGGTACTGACGCAATTTCTTTTACCCAAAGGACGCACAGTGAAAGTTGTGGAAGTAGATTACGAATCAGTGGCCTATCTACGGGAAGCTTATCCGCAATTGGAGGACCACATCATAGAAGATGACTTTCTGAAAATGAACCTTCAGCGCCTATTCGACGGGCAGCCTTTCGTACTGACGGGCAACTATCCCTATAACATATCCAGTCAGATATTCTTCAAGATGCTGGACAATAAGGATCTGATCCCATGCTGTACGGGCATGATACAGAAAGAAGTAGCCGAACGCATAGCAGCCGGTCCGGGCAGTAAGACGTACGGCATTCTGAGCGTACTGATACAGGCGTGGTACCGCGTGGAATATCTCTTTACTGTACATGAACACGTATTCAACCCGCCTCCGAAAGTAAAAAGCGCTGTCATCCGCATGACGCGCAATGATACGCAACAACTGGGATGTGACGAAAAATTATTCAAACAGGTTGTAAAAACAACGTTCAACCAGCGCCGGAAAACCCTGCGCAATTCCATAAAACCGATACTCGGCAAAGATTGCCCGCTAACCGAAGACGTTCTTTTCAATAAACGTCCCGAACAGCTGTCCGTACAAGAGTTCATCGAGCTGACCAACCGAGTGGAACAGGCATTACGCGAATAATGCACAGCCAATCAGTAAGATTGACACATTAATGACATTAGCACATCATTAAAAATATGGAAATAGACGAAGAATACATAGATAAAGTCAAAAGCTTTATAGAGCAGAAAGACGCAGACAATGTCAAGGCGCTCCTCATCGACCTGCATCCGGCAGATATTGCCGAACTGTGTAATGACCTCGCGCCTGAAGAAGCACGCTTCGTTTATCGTCTCCTCGACAACGAAACAGCCGCTGACGTACTGGTAGAAATGGATGAAGACGTCCGAAGAGACTTTTTGGAGCTCCTGCCTTCGGAAACCATTGCCAAACGCTTTGTAGACTACATGGATACGGACGATGCCGTAGACCTGATGCGCGACCTCGACGAGGACAAACAAGAGGAAGTCCTCTCCCATATTGAAGACATCGAACAAGCTGGAGACATCGTCGACCTGCTGAAATATGACGAAGATACCGCCGGCGGTTTAATGGGTACGGAGATGGTTACCGTCAATGAAAACTGGAGTATGCCGGAATGTCTGAAGGAGATGCGCTTGCAGGCTGAGCAACTGGATGAAATCTACTATGTCTACGTCATTGATGACGACGAACGCCTGCAAGGTGTTTTTCCGCTAAAAAAGATGATCACCTCCCCTTCCGTCTCCAAAGTGAAACATGTAATGAGGAAAGACCCTATTTCCGTTCATGTAGACACCCCCACAGACGAAGTGGTACAGATTATCGAGAAATACGACTTGGTGGCAGTCCCCGTCATCGACAGCATAGGCCGTTTGGTAGGACAAATCACCGTAGACGACGTTATGGACGAGGTTCGCGAACAATCGGAACGCGACTACCAGTTAGCATCTGGTTTGTCACAAGACGTAGAGACGGACGACAACGTCATGCGCCAAACCTCCGCACGCCTTCCCTGGTTGCTTATCGGCATGCTGGGCGGCATCGGCAACTCCATGATATTAGGAAACTTTGACGCAACCTTTGCCGCACATCCCGAAATGGCACTGTATATTCCTCTGATTGGCGGTACGGGCGGAAACGTGGGAACCCAATCCTCCGCAATTATCGTGCAGGGCCTTGCCAACAGCTCCCTGGATGCCAAAGATACATTCAAGCAGATAGCCAAAGAATCCATAGTGGCCCTGATCAATGCGACTATCATATCGCTATTGGTATACATATACAACTTTGTACGGTTCGGAGGTACGGCCACTGTGACCTATTCAGTATCCATCAGCCTGTTTGCCGTTGTTATGTTCGCCTCCATATTCGGGACACTGGTACCGATGACACTCGAAAAGCTGAAAGTAGATCCGGCTATCGCCACAGGCCCGTTTATCTCCATCACCAATGACATTATCGGTATGATGATGTATATGGGCATCACCGTATTATTGGCCTGAAACGGTAAAATCGAAAAAAAACAATGAAAAAAGTATGAAGTAATCATTTTATTTCATTAATTTGTA